>Ga0116129_1000175_pt1 | contig 46338 bp, 38 predicted proteins | sample June2015DPH_17_2_FD_89732 | JGI IMG/M metagenome (GOLD analysis project Ga0116129, IMG submission 89732) | Peatland microbial communities from SPRUCE experiment site at the Marcell Experimental Forest, Minnesota, USA - June2015DPH_17_10 | ecosystem: Environmental > Terrestrial > Soil > Wetlands... | reverse complement strand
TTTCGAGGCCGCAGCCGTCGAGCGACAGGAGATGAAAATGGTCGCACAGACTGCGGGCGGCATAGTCGGGGCCGAAGACCCAGGGCTCGACATCGGTTTTGAGACAAGGGAGTTTCAAAGGCGCGCCGGTGGGGGCCAGGGCCTCCTTGGTGCTCAAGGTTTCGAGGGCGGCCGGCACTTCGAGAAGATCGATTTCGGTGGCGCGGAATTCGCCGGTGGAGATATCGACGTGGGCGACGCCTGCCCTGGTTGTATCGGCGAAGACTGCGGCCAGATAATTATTCTCGTGAGAGCGGAGGACGCCAGCGTTCATCGCGGTGCCGGGGGTCACGATGCGGGTGACTTCGCGGCGAACGAGTTTTTTACCGGCTCCAGCTTCTTCCATCTGATCGCAGATGGCGACGCGGTAGCCTTTTTGGATCAAGCGGGCGATGTAGCCTTCAGAGGCGTGATAAGGGACGCCGCACATCGGAATGGGCTGGCCTTTTTCCTTGTTGCGGGCGGTGAGGGTGATTTCAAGTTCGCGTGCAGCGGTGATGGCATCGTCGAAAAAGAGTTCGTAGAAATCGCCGAGGCGGAAGAGCAGCAAGGCGTTGGGGACTTGCTGCTTGATGCCGTGATACTGCCGCATGAGCGGGGTTTCAGGGACGGGGATCATTTAGAGCAAACACATCAGGCGTAGATTCCTCGCAGTTTAATCGCGTAGGCTACGCGGTCGAGCGCTAGCATATAGGCGGCGGTGCGATTGTTGACGCCGTGTTTTTCGGCGTAGGCGACTACGTCCTGGAAGCTATTGATCATGATTTCTTCCAGACGGTCGTTCACCATTTGCTCGTTCCAGAAGTAGCCCTGACGATCCTGCACCCATTCGAAATAGGACACTGTGACGCCGCCGGCGTTGGCTAGAATATCGGGGATCACGAAGATGCCTTTGTCGGCGAGGATCGAATCGGCGACGTGCGTGGTGGGTCCGTTGGCGCCTTCGCAGAGGATTTTCGTACGCAGGCGATGGGCGTTCTCGGAGGTGATGACATTCTCCTTGGCGGCGGGAATGAGCACGTCGGTTTCGAGGAACATGGCGTCGGTTTTATCGATCGCTTCGCCGCCCGGAAAGCCGGTGATGGATCCGGTTTCATTGCGATGCTTCAGGAGCGCGGGGATATCGAGGCCCTCGGCGTTATAAACGGCGCCATCGTATTCAATAATGCAGACGATTTTGAAGCCGGCGCGGGACATGAGCTTGGCGGCCATTCCGCCAACGTTTCCAAAGCCTTGAATCACCACGCGGGTCGCGGAACGCTCCAGGCCGAGTTTGCGCAGAGCCTGCTCCGTGACGATCATGCATCCGCGGCCGGTGGCTTCGGCGCGGCCTTTCGATCCTCCCAGGTTGATCGGCTTGCCGGTGACCACAGCCGTTTGCGTATGGCGGGCGTGCATGGAATAGGTGTCCATGATCCAGGCCATGGTCTGCTCATTGGTGTTCATATCGGGCGCGGGGACGTCTTTTTCGGGTCCGATGAAGTCGAACAGCTCCGCGGTGTAGCGGCGAGTGATGCGCTCGATTTCAGAGGGCGACATCAGGCTGGGATCGCAGATCACGCCGCCTTTCCCGCCGCCGAAAGGCAGATTCGTGACCGCGCATTTCCAGGTCATCCAAGCGGCGAGGGCGCGAACTTCATCGAGCGTGACGTCGGGTGCATAGCGAATGCCGCCTTTGGCAGGACCGCGGGCGATGGAATGCTGGACACGATAACCGGTGAAGACTTCGAGGCGGCCATCGTCCAGGGCGATGGGGATATGGACGATAATTTCGCGGGAAGGACTGCGCAAAACCTTTTGCATTCCTTCGTCAAGACCGAGGCGGGCGGCGGCTTCGTCGAAGCGAGCTTCGGCGGAAAATTTCGGATTAAATTCGGATTCGAGGGTCGACGGCATGGTCGCTTCGAGGATCATATTGAGTGGTTTCTCCAATTTAATTATCCGATATGTTCACGCGCTAAGGACGCAGAAGGGTCAAAGCGTCGACCTCCTTTTTATGGAGGTCGGAGCCGGTCTTGATAATGTCGCCGAATTCCAGGTACGGGTCGGCCGCGGCGGTGTAGGCAGGCCACGCGGGTAGGCCTCCGCCATTGGGATTTCCAGTGGCGGCGAAGCGCAGCCAGGCGCCAGACATGGCTTTGGCTAAATCGCTGGTGGGGTCCGTCGCGAAGACGAAGGGGACCTCGGAGGTGTGGAAGGCCCCCAGTGGACCGGTGGTGTGGGTGAAATGATACACGAACGTCTTGGCGTTAACCGGAGCCTGAAGGCGGGCGAGGGAACGGGCGGAGGCGATCATATAATCTGTGGTGATGCGGCTGGCGGCGGAATGAAACTGCGTTTCGTCCGAGGCGGGATAGAGAGTGAACAGCGTCGCGGCGGCGGCCGGATTCTGGTGTTCGACGTAAGCCCGATAATCGGCGGCGGTTTTGAGCGGCAGATCCCTGGTAAAGACCGAGCCTTCATCGGCGTTGCTGCCGGCGATGAGTGGCACGTTGGCTTGGGATCCCGCTGCAAAGATCTGGGCTGGACTCTGCGGAATGACCCAGCCATCGATGACCGGCTCGAAAGCGCCGCTGCTGGCCATGATTTCCTCGGTGGAACGAAGGCGGAGTGCGGTTATATCTGTTCCGAAAATTTTGACGCCCGCTTGTTCAGCGGCGGCGCGGCCCACTTCAAAGGGAGGAAACATGGCGCCGCTTTCGACAATGGCCCGGTGAAACAGGCCTTTGGCAAGGGGCGAAGTCATCAGCCAGGCGACGTTGTTGGCTCCAGCCGATACGCCGACGATGGTGACGTTCTGCGGATCGCCGCCGAATTTATCGATATTGCGATGCACCCATAACAGCGCGGCGACTTGATCGAGAAGTCCATAGTTGCCGGAGGAGCCTCGCAACGATTCTTTGGAGAGCGAAGGGAGCGCGAGGAAGCCGAAAGCCCCTAGGCGGTAATTAATCGTCACGACGACCGCGCCCAGATGCGCCAGCGCGGAGCCATCCACCATGGAGCCTGAGCCGGCGACGTCGCCTCCATAATGAATCCAGAAAAAAACGGGGCGCCGCTCCGAGGTCGCCTTCGCGGCGGTCCAGACGTTGAGGGTGAGGCAATCCTCGCTGGTGTTATCGAATTTAATGCCGTACCGTTTTTCGAGGATAGGAGGCTGGGGGCAGGCAGCTCCAAAGTCCTTCGCGCTGCGTATTCCGTTCCACGGGGCGATAGTGTGCGCAGGTTTCCAACGCAGGGGTCCGGTGGGCGCGGCGACGTAGGGAATGCCTTTAAACGAGGCGACTCCATTAGCTTCCGTGCCGGCGATTTTTCCGGAGTCGAGCAGAACCCGGCTATCGATTGCCAAAAGCGCGAGCAGAAAAAGCGGCATCTAGGTATGATAAGCGTTTCATGGCACCGATTCCTCATCATCAACAACAGGCTCTGGTAGAGCGCTTGATCAACGCTTGCGGCGGCGGATACTCACCTGAGGTTCGCAGGCGGTATTACATTTCGGGTCCGCAATGGGCGGCGGCTTACGAAGGGCACGCGCTGTTTCACGCGCCGACGCGGGAGCCGGTGGGATTCGAGAAAGTGATTGAAGAGTACGCGAAGATCGGCATCGGGCACTGGACCACGCACGATACCGACGTGATCCCGACGGCGGGGCTCTTCAAGGATGAACAGGAGCAGATTGTTGCGCGGATCAAAGCTTCGCTGGGCAAGGACGGCCTGCAATGTTCGATGGTGACGACGGAGACGTTTCATCACGCGGTGTGGGCGGCAAGTCCGGCGGCGGAGGCTCCGGAAGTGCGCGCGTATGCGGCCCGGCGGTTGGCAAATACGGTGAAGATCGGGCATCAGTTGGGTGCGGAATTCGCGGTCTATTGGCCGGGATCGCTGGGATATTTCGTGCAAGGCGCGGTGGAGGAGACGGAAACGTTGCGTTGGTACGCGGAGGGTCTTAACGCTGCGTGCGAGGCGGATATCAAAATCGCGAAGGAGTTCGGACGGCCGACGCTGAAGCATTGCATGGAGGCGAAGCCGTTTGAACCGCAGGCGGAAATTCTGCTGCCGACCAGCGACGCAATGCTGGCGTTTATTTCGTCGGGATTGTTGACGCATCCGGAAATGGTGGGGTTGAATCCGGAGTATCTGCATGAGCTGATGTGGGGCGCGGCTCCGCGGGCGGCGCTGGCGCGGGCGCTGCTGTGCGGCAAACTGTGGCATTTCGATATTAACGACGGGTATCGTTTGAAGCACGACGTGGATATCGCGGTGGGATTAGTGAATCCGCTGGACTGGTTGAACGTGCTGGTGCTGCTGCGGAGCCACAAGTATGCGGGTCCGTTCAATCTGGATTACAAGCCTCCGCGCACAACCAGCAATTGGGGTGTGTTTGCGCTGAGTTTCCCGACGGCGGTGGATCGATTCATCACGTTGTGGGAGATGGCGGGCGACGTGATCGCGGACCCGGTGATTTCGGAAGCGTCGGCAGCGCTGCGGGCGGGCGGAGGGCCGGTGGATGTGCTCGATGTCGAAGCGATTGTGGCGGCGAATCGGGAATTATTGACGCTGCATGAGTTGATCGCGCATCGCATGGTGCAGATTCTCATCGGCGCGCACCGGGGACGGGTGTATTCGATTTAGAATCAATTCGCGGAAGGCTTCTCAGCGCGATCGATGACGAAGATCTCCACGGGACCTTTCTGCGATTCCAGTTTGAGCCCGAGCTGCTCCTGAAGGGCAGTGAAGATGGAAGGACCGGCGCTATCCACGGGAGGCCTCGGCGCATCCGCCGGCATCATGGAAAGCTGGTTTTCATCGGGCGTCCATTCCAGGCCGATGTCGAATTTGCCCGTTAAGCCGGTCTTGTCGACAATCGTGCGTCCGAGCGTGCGCGCGAGCATAGGGATGATGTCGGCGACGGGAAGGCTGACAGCCGTCAACGATCTGGGGCTCATCATCATGTTGCCGCAATAGCGCTGGCCCGGCTCGGGCGGCGCTGGAGGTTTGGTCGGATCCGGCGTGGTGCAGCCGCTTTCCGTCGATTCCGTCAATTTAGGCCCCAGCTTGCCGTCCTTCCGGGCCAGGACCAGCGCATAAATAGGAAGCTCTTTCGTCTCGCGGCGAATCGTAAGCTGAAAACGGTCCTCGAGCAGCGATTGAAGGAGCAGCGGGAATTCGCCCTGTTTCAGGGTATTTTCCGCTTTTGCCGAGATATCGTAGTGCAAAGAATCGAGCCAGGGCGGTCCACCGGAGATCTGGTAGGGCTGAATGCGCCAGGCGATCACGATCAGTTCCTTCAGGGTCATGTTGGTGATGTTGACCCTTCCTCCGGGCGAGTTGCGAATCCACATGCCTCGTGCATCAGGCGCGGATGGCTTGATGGAGGCGACCTCGAACTCCGGCCGCTTGGCATCCTGCGCCGTTAGAATCAGCAATGCGGCCAGTAAGGTATACATTTACGGGTTTGACGCCTAAAACGGGAATCGGTTCCATGTCGTAACGCGTCTTGAGAAAAAATGTTCTCCTCCCCCACTAGTAGTCATGGACATCCAAGCGACCATGACCAAGACGGGAATTGAGGGGCTGGATGAGATTCTCTATGGGGGAATTCCGCGGGCCAATATGATCCTGGTGCAGGGCGCGGCCGGGACGGGCAAAACCCTGATGGGCGTGGAATTCGTCTACCGGGGGATCACCGCGTATGATGAGCCGGGTATCATCGTCGTTTTTGAGACCAATCCGACCAAGTTGATCCGGGATGCGGTGCTATTCGGCTGGGAATTAGAGGAACTCCAACGGCAGAATAAGCTGAAAGTCATTTTTACGAGTCCGGAGGTGCTGGAATCAGAGCTGCGCTCGCCCAATAGCCTGCTGCTGGAAACGGCGGTCGAAATGGGAGCCCGGCGCATTTTCATTGACGGAATCGGGTTGCTGAGACCTGCGCCTAACGATGGCGTGCGGCTGCCCGGCACCGGTCCAGGCTCCTACCGGGAGCTGTTACAACAACTGCTGGAGGGTTTACAGCGGGGAAATCTGACCGCCATTTTTGCGCATGAGGTCGGGTTCGGGGACGAGGCCCTTTCCACACTTGCATCGGCCGGTTTTCTGGCCGATACGGTGATCGAGCTGGCTCGCGATGGCGGCCGGCGGCTGGGCCATCGCAGCATCGAGATCATCAAGAGCCGGGGGCAGGATTACGCGCCCGCCAGGCACACCCTGAGAATTACTTCCGGGAAAGGATTGCAGGTTTTTCGCCGCGTGCAGGCGCCTGTGACTCGCAATCTGGACCAACCGACGTCGACTTCGAAGCGCTCCGTGATAGGGGTGCAGGCGCTGGATGATTTGATCGGCGGCGGCCTTTTCGAGGGCTCGACGACCATGGTGGTGGGCATTTCGGGAGTGGGAAAAACCGTGCTCGGCACTCAGCTTTTACGCGAAGGGGTGGTGAAGGATGGGAAACGCGGCCTGCTGGTTTCACTCGACGAGCACCCGGCGCAGATCGTCCGGAATGCCGAAACGCTGGGTCTCGATCTCAGGGAACATATCGACTCCGGGATGATCCACGTTCTCTATGAGAGTCCCCAGGAACTGGAGATCGACTCCCATTTCGCCCGCATCGTGCGGACGGTCGAGGAGAATGACATTCAACGGCTGGTGATCGACGGCGTGACCAGTTACAGCACGGCGATCGACAGTCAGAGGTCCTACCGCGATTTTTTCCAGGCGCTGGTGGCGTACAGCAAATCCCGCCTGATGACGACATTTTTCAACTATGAGAATCCGGAATTATTCGGGATCTCGTCGTACATGCCGGAGTCTGCGGTGGGGTCCATTGTGGACAACATCATTCTGATGTCTCTGGTGGAAATAGGGAGCACGCTGCGCCGCTGTATCGCGGTGGTGAAGGCGCGTGGGTGCAATCATGAATTCGACACGCGGGAATTCACGATAGGAAAAGGAGGAATCGCGCTGCGGCCGATCAGCCCGGATGATGCACTGCCCGTTCTGCCGATCGAGAGCTACCTGAGCGTGCTAAGCCGGGCCCCGGCACGAGTCACCGCGGGCAACGGAAAGTCCCGCACGGCGAAGGTCGGGAAATAGCCGGGGATCCGTGCCCACCACTCATGAGCTGCTCGATTCCGAAAGCTGGGGGGAAGTTCTAGAGTCGTATGCCCGCAGCATCGACGTTGCGGTGGCATTGGTCGACCATGACGGCCATCTGATCGGGAAATGCCACAATGCGCAGCCGATCTGGAGTCTGGCGCGGGAAGTCCGGCCCGAATGGGGTCGCGGCTGCCTTTTCTGTCTGAATGCGAGCGGACGCTGCACGGCGGCCGCCGATGCGGAGCGAACCCGTTCTGTGGTTCTGGCATGGGGACTAGGAGGATTCGTGCACGTCGCGGCACCGTTGTTCCTGGCCGATCGGCATTTGGGAACACTGCTGGCCGGGCAGGTATTCGTGCAATATCCCGAACTGCTTTTACTGGAAGAAGTGGCGCGGGAGTTTGGCATTTCGGGGCAGAAACTTTGGGATATCGCACGGAGGTTGGTCCCAGTGAGTCATACGAATCTGACGGCGTACGGTAACCTGCTGGGAACGCTGGGCCACGCGTTTCTGCGGGAACGGTATAGCACGGTCCTGAAACGGGATTTGGCCGAAACCAACGAGAGGCTCCGGTCTTCGAACGTGGACCTGCTGGACGCCAATTCCAAGCTGAGCGGCAAGGTGGAGGAACTCGCCCAGTCGGTTGCCGAAAAGGACATTCTGCTGAACGAAGTACACCATCGGGTGAATAACAATCTACAGGTGATTGCCAGCCTGCTGCGGATGCAAGCCGAGGGGTATCCGAACGATCAGGTGGCGGACGCGCTGCGGGAGACCCAGTTGCGCGTGGAATCCATGGCTTTGATTCACGCCCACCTCTATAACTCAGCCGACTGGAACGCTGTGAATTTCGCCGAGTATACGACGGTGCTGGTCGGCAACCTGTTTGTTTCCTATGGAGTAGACCCGGCGCTCATTACCGGGCGGGTGGAGATCAGCCCTTTCGAATTGAGTGTCGATAAGGCAATTCCCGCCGGTTTGATTCTGAACGAGCTGATTTCAAATGCGCTCAAGCACGCCTTTCCGGATGGCCGGCACGGCTCCATTCTGGTAAAAGGCGGTCTTTGCGACGGCCGGGTTCAACTGGTCGTAGAAGACGACGGGACCGGTGTTTCCGGGAAAACAGCCGAGCGGTCCCGGCGCCAATCGTTGGGGCTGAAGATCGTCGAAATCCTGGGCCGCCAACTGAAGGGGACCTTCGAGCAGCCGGACGCGGCAAGGGAGCCGGGAGCGGGTTCGATTTTTCGTGTTTCCTTTCCATATCGGACTACAGTTTCAAAATGACAAGGGGCAGTTTGAGCACTCTGGCTGAGAGATATTTAGCGCCGATGACACTGTTCTAAGTGATTAGAAAAATGATGGATGCGGCGTTGCGGGCTCTGTCCGCGGCGGTGCATATGCTGGTCAATTTCCGCCGTCGCCTGCGAAACCTCACGCGATCCTCCCGCGAGCCAGCGCCAAGAGCGCCTCCGGGAGAGGAAACTCTTCTTACGTTGAAGTGGATGGAGGCTAAACAAAAAAAGTCAGAGCTACAGTCCGAACTCGACCGGCCGACCGCGAGCCGCCTCTATGGCGCCCAAGTGAAGCTGTGGGAGGCGACCAGAGCCGCAGGCGAGAAATGCCAGGGTCTATTTCTTAAGATACAAGCCGTCCGTAATCGCAAACGCAATTCGAAAACGGAAAAATGAGAATATCTGCCCGGTCGGGCCACTTCTATAAGTGACAGGAAAACGGAGGAGGCAGCCTGGAGGCGAAGAGTGGACAACAAATGCAAAGTACTGATTGTAGAGGACGAAGGTCTGATCGCACACGACATTTCGACCCGTCTTGAGGCTCTGGGCCACGTGGTGGTGGGTACCGTGAGCACGGCTGAGGAGGCGCTCGAGCAGGCAGCGGGGGCGGATATCGTGTTGATGGACATCCGCATCGACGGACCGGTCGACGGCATTGAGGCGGCAGCGCGTCTTCGCGAGCAGTATCATCTTCCGGTGGTCTTCTTGACCGCCCATGCCGACCGGCAAACGCTGGACCGCGCCAAGGTGACCGGCGCGTTCGGTTATCTGGTCAAACCCATTGCGCATGGGTCGCTGAACAGCGCCATTGAAATTGCGCTTTATAAACACCGGATCGAGCGGAAACTCGAAGAGCGGGAGGCGCTGTTGCGGACCACCCTCGGTTCGGTGGCCGACGCCGTGGTGGTGACCGATCATCTGAGCCGTGTGCTGATGCTGAATGCCGCGGCGCAGAATCTCACTGGATGGACCCACGCGGAAGCGGAAGGGCAACCGGTGTTGCGGGTGGTGCGGCTGGTGGACGCCGAATCAGGCGAACCGGCGGAGGATCCGGTGCCGCTGGCGATTCTGAAGGACGCGGTGATGCCTCTCGACCGGTCCTGCCAGTTGGTCTCCCGCAGCGGGGTCCAGATGATGATTGAAGGGTCGGCGGCGCCGGTAAAGGCCTCCGGCATTGCGCTGGGAACGGTGCTGACGTTTCGTGACGTGAGCGCGCGCTTGTGGGAAGAGAAGCAGCTTCGGCAGGCACAAAAAGTGGACGCGGCGGGCAGGCTGGCGGCGCGTGTTTCCGATGAATACTCCAGCCTGCTGGCGATCGTCCGGAACCAGTCGGAACAGTTGCTGCGTCAGTTTGGCGAGTACTCGCCCGCGCGGCAGTCGATTGAGCAGATCCAGGAATCGGCGGCCGCGGCCGAGGAACTCACGCGCAGGCTGACCCGGTTCGGCACCAGGCAGGCGACCGAGCAGCCGGAGTTGCTGAGCATGAACGGTGTTTTACGGCGCATGTCGAAACTGATTGAATCGGTGGCAGGCCCGACGATAGAGCTGGCAATTCGTTTGTCTCCCATGGCCGGCCAAGTCAGGGTAGACGCCGCACAATTGGAGCAGGCGATCGTGAACCTGGTGCTCCATGCATGCGCGATGATGCCGGAGGGCGGCCAGTTGCTGATTGAAACCGGGAAAACGGACCTTCCGCGGCTTCATTCAATGGCGAGCTACTCCACCCTAAACATCACCCATACCGGACAGGAACCGGACCTCGAAAAGCTGTTCGAGCCAGCCTCCATCGCTGAAGACGGCTTGGCACTGGCGATGGTTCACAGCACCGTGGCCGAGCAAGGGGGATACATCTCCGCGCACGGGATGTCGCCTGGCTACCGGTTCGAGATGCTACTGCCGCTCGCCTCAGAAACGGCGCTGCCGGAAGGCGGTCTGGAACCGGGTAACGTTGCTTCCGTGTTGCTGGTGGATTACCGGGAGCGAGTGCGCGCGCAGCTGCACAATTTTTTCGAGGCGGAGGGATACAACCTGCTGGAAGCGGTGGACGATCAGGAAGCGCTCACATTAGGCGAGGTGCATGAGGGCTCGCTGGACCTGCTGGTGGCGGAGGCAGCGGATGCGGACCGGATCGGCGCGGTTCTGCGAAAGGACCACCCGGAGTTGCAGGTTTTGCGCATTGTCGATGAGCCCGAGGCGGCTCCCAACGAAATGCGGCGTCCATTCACGCAGGCCGCGCTGCTCGAAAAAGCGTCGCAACTTTTGGGGCCACGAAACGCACTGGGCGCGGCGGCTACTTCTTCTTCGATTTAACCGCGGTGGGGTCGGGCAATGTGAACAGACCATCCGTCACATCTTTACTATTGATCTTGACGGATTCCGAGAAAATTTCGTAGACCTTGTCGCCATTGCGCTCTCGGCGAATCTGGTGCGGCCATTGCACTCCGCCAGCGTCCCGGTAGCGGGCGAATAGCGTCACTTCTTCATCCTGCTCCTTGGTGACGGAATTTTTTCGCTTGTAAATCTGGCGCACCGGAAGCTTCGTCGATTGATGAAACTGGACGCGCACGACGTGATTCTCAGAATCGGTAATATTGACGATATCGACCGGGAGATTCTCGACCACGTCCGAACCTTGCGATTCGAAAATCATCCCGGGTTCCTTTAAACGCTGGCGGAACATATAGAGTACGTTGCGCAGAGTCGACTCCCGGTAGCGGTCGAAACGCTCCTGCTCCATCGGTTTGTTTCCACGCCAACTGATGTCCCAGCCGGCATTTTCAAGGAACAGCACTGCGGTATCCTCGGTCCTGCCGAAAACTTCCTTTTCGCGCTGGCCGAGATCCTCGCCCGATTTTGCCGGATCGACCGTCCCGTAGCGGGTATAGATTTTGGCGATGGAGAGACCGGAAATCTGGTCGTGATAGTACGAATAGGCGCGTCCGTTTTCCGTGCGATCCATCATCGTCAGGAACGTGGCTCCGCCGAGCGCGGCCACCGCATCTTCGATGACTTTTTTTCCGCGAATCTCCGATTGTGTCTGCACCGCCTGTCCCCATGCACAGGCGCCCGCCGAAAAGAGAAACCCTCGCCGCGTCATTTTTTAGTTCACTTTGGCTTTCGCCGGCTCCGGCTTCTTGCTCAACTCGTCCGCGTTGAGGCCGGTGTTCAGCTTGATTTCAGAAATTGTGACGTCCGCCATTTTCTTCCCGCCCTGCTCGATCGCCGCCTTGAAGGGCAATTTGATGCCGTCCACCTCGCGCCAATCCGAATAGGTCTTCTTCACATCCGTCGGACCCTCCTTGTAGATCTGCCGGACGGGCAATCCCGTAGAGTCGTCGAACTCGACGCGAACGCTTTCGCCGCCGGCCGAGATATCCACTGCGTTCGGGCCGGCTGCGATTACCGTGCGCGATGCATCGCGATCGGACAATATCAGCGAAAGCCATTCGCGAAAAATTTCGCCCCGCGCCTGCTTCAACACCGGACCATCCATCGGTCCCACGCCCCGCGGCGGCGGGAGTGCCAGCCATCCCGATTTTCCGTCGGAGTAAGCGATGACCTGTCCGAACGGCAGAACCTGATCCTGACGGAAGATGCCCGGCGCGACCCAGCGGTTCTGCTGCTTGATCTTTATGCCTCCCGCGGAAGCGTCCATCGCCATTTCAGCCGACTCGCTGAAATCCTTGACGCCGGCAATTTTATCCGCGCCTCCCATCGCCTGTTGCGCGCGTTTCAGCATGGCGCGCCCGCGTTCGATCGAAGCCGGATCGGACTTGGCTGGTTCCAATTTCGGCGCATCCGATTTTGGTTCAGGAATCGTCAGGTCGATCATATTGACCTTGCCCAGCGTCGCCAGAGGCTTGCCGAATTCTTTAGGATTCCCGACCGCGACAATCGCGAGGTTCTCCGGCAGGAACCGCTCCTTGGCAACTCGCAGCACGTCCGCCCGCGTCACGGCCGAGATTGCCTTTTGATACTGGAATAGAAAATCCTTAGGATAGCCGTAGTATTCGTAGCGCATCACGCGATTGAGCGTCTTGGCCGGACTATCGAAGAAGAACACGAAGCTGTTGAGCACGCCTTGCTTCGCTTCGTCGAGCTCGCGCGCCGTCACTTCTGTTGCGCGTATCTTATCCAGTTCGACGCGGATCGCCTGCAAAGTCTCCGTAGTCGATTGCGATTTCGTGCTGCCGCCGATGCGGAACGTTCCTGGATGATCCCAATTTACTGCCCACTGCGCGCTGATGTCGTAGGCGTAGCCGAGCTTGGTCCGAATCTGCGACATCAGCCGGCTCGAGAATCCCTGGCCCAGAATCGTTGCGGCGACTTGCAGCGAGGCGTAATCTTTTTCCCGCAGTGTGCCGCCCAGTTCGCCGATCGCGAAAAATGTCTGCGTGACTTCCGGCTTCTCCGCGAAGTAAATGCCCGGCGCGGGTTTGGCGGTGACTTCCGGAAACTTCGGCACTACCTCCTGCTGCACCGTCCAATCGGCGAACAGCTTTTCCAGCTTGTCTTTCATCTCCGGGATTTTGAAATCGCCGTAGACCGCCAGCATGATGTTCTTCGGGAAATAGTAGCGATGGTAAAACCGCACCAGATCGTCGCGGTGAATATGATTCAGATCCTCATATTCGACCTGCCATCCATAAGGAGTGGCCGGCCCATAAATGATCCGCATCAGTTCCCGGTCAGGGATCCCGCCTGCATCGTCATTTCTTCGCGCGATGGCGCTGCGCGTCTGGCTGATGCCCAAATCCAGTTTGTCCTGACGAAACTCGGGCGCGGTCAACACGTCTTTAAAAATACCCAACACCGTGTCGCCATTTTCCTTCAGCGCCGAAAAACTCATGCTTGCGCTGGTTTCATCCATGCCGGCTTCGACCGACGCCGCCATGTTCTCCAGTTCCTCATCGATCTGATCGCCGGTTTTCGATTTCGTTCCACCTGAGCGGAGCACCTCCGCCGTAAATTCGGAGAGTCCTTTCTTATCCGGCGGATCGAACAGGTTCCCGGTGCGAATCAGCGCGAGCCCGCGCACTAGCGGCAGTTCATGATCTTCGAGCAGGAACACGCGCATGCCGTTCGCGAGCGTGAAGGAAGCCGGTTCAGGAATTTTCACCTGCGGCAGAGGCGGATATTTCAGGTCCTTATAAGAAGGGACAACCTGTTGCGCGAAAGCCGCGCCGGTCAGACAGAATGCAAGAAAGTAGCCCTTCACTTTGCAGCCCCTTCCGCCGGCGCCTTCGTATACGCAACGGTGCGCGTGTTCTCGATGAGATATTTTTGCGCCACGCGGACGACATCATCAGCGGTCACTTTGTCATACTCCTGAAGCTCGGTAAATAATTTCCGCCAATCGCCGAAGTTGACGGAGTAGGTGCACAACTCCGACGCGAGGCCGGAATTACTGTCGAGCTTCTGAATCAGCGCCGCGCGCAGTTTCATCCTCACGCGCGCGATGGTGGCGTCGTCGACTTTGTCCTTCTTCACATGCTCGATGATCGCGTAAAGCGCCTTCTCGTTTTCCTCCAAAGAGTGCCCGGTCGACGGAATCACATAGAACAGGAATAGCGACGGGTACTTGCCCGATGGAAATGTATCCTGGCTACCGGCCCCGAGTGCGATTTTCTTATCGCGCACCAATTCCTTGTAAATTAGACCTGTGCGTCCACCTGAAAGAATCTCGCTGAGCACGTCGAGCGCGGCTTCGTCCGGACTGTACTGCGAGGGCCGTTTGTACGCGATCGCCAGAAACGGCTGCGCGGGGCTCTCGACGCCGACGCGTTTTTCGCCTTCCTGCTTCGGCTCGATGGTCCGCACCATCGGCGGCAGAGGAGCCTTCGGGAGGCGGCCGAAATACTTCTCGGCCATCCTTTTCGCCTCGGCCGGATTCACGTCGCCGGCGATCCCTATGGTGATATTGCCCGGCGTGTAGTATTTCTTGTAGAACTGTTCGGCCTCGGTCTCGCGAAAATTGTCAATGTCGCTGGCCCATCCGCCCGGCATCACGCGATAAGGATGCGCTTCAAATGCCATGGCCAGCAGCGCCTCCACCAGCTTGCCTTGCGGGCTGGATTCGACGCGCATACGGCGCTCTTCGCGAACCACATCGCGTTCCTTGTAAAATTCGCGGAACACCGGGTGCAGGAAGCGCTCCGATTCGAGATAGAACCACAGCTCCATGCGATTCTCGGGGAAGCTGTAGAAGTAATTCGTCGAATCCTCGGCCGTGCCCGCATTCATCCCGACGCCGCCGTTGGATTCGACGATGCGGTCATACTCATTTTCCTCGACGAAGCTGTCGGCGGTCGCGATGGCATCCTTCAACTCCGCTTCGATTGCTTCAATCTTCTTGGGGTCCGATCGAAAGCCCTTGTTCTTTTCCTGATCGAGCTTGTCGTAAACCGCCTCGACGTGCGCCAGCGCGGGCTTTTCTTTCACCCAATTCTTGCTGCCGATGGTGGGCGTGCCTTTAAACGCCATGTGTTCGAACATGTGCGCGATGCCTGATTCGCCGCTGGGATCGTCGACGGAGCCGACGTTGGCGTAAGTGTGGAAGGAGATCACCGGCGCTTCATGCCGCTCGATAATCAAAAATCGCATCCCGTTGGGAAGGGTGAATTCAGTAACTTTTTTTTCGAATTCCTGCAAGGATTGGGCGCAAAGCAATCCGGGCAGGAGCAACGCAAGGAGACGAACCCTCATGCTTTCAGGGTAACGCGATTTCCGTCGAGAGCCTATTGCGGCGGCTCGGTTTGGCCTATGAGCTCCTCAGTTCAGCTTTCTTCTTGGTGCTTCTCGGCTACCTTGAAAAGATCTTCAATTTGATGGTTGTGCTCCACGACACTTGCCGCCAAGGATTCGGCGATCCCAGTGAGCCGATCGAGTCGTTCGTCAATCGTCATCGCCTTTAAATTACCGCGAACCATTAAGGAAGCGCCTTCAATTGGTCGACGGGAAGCCAGGGATGTTTGTCGCTGGATCATAATACCCGGCATCCTTCGAATTCGCTCTGGTCTCACTGACCCTAATACGCGGGAGAATCGCTCGCTGGGAATGACTCTTCAGAAGCGATGTCCACAATATCACGGTCCGGGCCAGCAAGCCCCTTCTTTTCACGCGGCTGCATCATCATGGAAATTAATGTTCCCACGCTGACGCCGATCAGGAAACTCTTTACGGTGGCTTCAAGAGCTTTGGATTCCGTCATACGCACGCTCCTCTCCTGGAAAGTGCAGCATTTCGGTTTCCATCGCTGATTTTGCAGGGGTTCTTAGAATACCCACCCCGGCAACAGGAGCTTCTTACTTAATTTCGAGAATATCTTTCTCTTTCGCTTTTGCCACCTGATCGATTTTGGCGATATGTGCGTCGGTGGTTTTCTGGACATCCTCCAGCGCGCGGCGCTCTTCATCTTCGCTGATCAGCTTGTCTTTGAGCAGCTTTTTCAGATGCTCATTGGCGTCCCGGCGAATGGTGCGCGCGGCAACCCGATGCTCCTCCGCGACGCCGTGCAATTTCTTGACGATCTCTTTGCGGCGCTCCTCGGTCAACGGAGGAACCGGGATGCGGATGATCTTCCCGTCGTTGGCCGGATTCAACCCCATGTCGGCGTTGCGAATCGCTTTCTCGATCGTCGCAATCTGCGACACGTCCCACGGTTGAATGGTGATCAGGGAGGCTTCCGGCACATGCAGGTTGGCAACCTGGTTGAGCGGCGTCGGCGTGCCGTAATAATCCACCCGCAGACTGTCGAAAATCGCCACCGAGGCCCGGCCGGTGCGGATGGCCGCGATCTCATGCTGCATGCCGGAGATCACTTTATCCATGCGCGTTTTGGCGTGGGCTTCCACATCCGCCACGCTTTGAAACGGGCTCGTTGTCGCTGCTGGTGCTGGTTGTTCTGGCTTCATAGGATTTAGTGGATGAGCGTCCCAATCGGCTCGCCCATCGTCATTCGCATTATATTGCCATGGACGTTCAAATTGAAAACCACGATCGCAAGCTTATTGTCGCGGCACATCGCCACCGCGGACGCGTCCATCACCCGCAGGTTCTTGGCGAGCACGTCGGAGTAGCTGATTTCCGAGTACCGCACCGCATCCGTGCTCTTCAATGGATCCTTATCGTACACGCCATCGACCCGCGTTGCCTTGGCCACCACTTCGGCGTGAATTTCCAGCCCGCGCAGCGTCGCCGCCGTGTCTGTCGAAAAGTAAGGGTTCGATGTGCCCGCCGCGAAAATCACGATACGGCCCTTTTCCAGATGCCGGATCGCCCGCCGCCTTATGTACGGCTCGGCGACCTCGTGCATTTCGATGGCGGTCATCACCCGCGTCGGCATGCCTTGCTTTTCAAGCGCGTCCTGTAACGCCAGCGCGTTGATCACCGTGGCCAGCATGCCCATGTGATCCGCCGCCACCCGGTCCATATTCTGCGCCGCCGCCGCTACGCCGCGAAAGAAATTTCCGCCGCCGACAACCAGGCCGATCTGCACACCGGTCCGAGCCACTTCGGCCACTTCCGATGCCAGCGCCGCGACCCGCGACGCGTCGACGCCGAAGGACCCTTCGCCCGCCAGCACCTCACCGCTCAATTTCAGGAGAATGCGTCCGTATTTCGCCACGGGAGTTTGTTACTCCGCTGCCGTATTTTCAGCCGCAGCATCGCCCACTTTGAAGCGCACAAAGCGGGAAACGGAAATATTCTCGCCCAGCTTGGCGATCTTCGTCTTGATCACCTCGGCGATGGTGGTCGTGTTTTCCTTGATGAATGGCTGCTCATACAGGCAGACCTCTTCAAAGTATTTGTTCATGCGGCCCTCGACGATTTTGTCGGCCATCTTCTCGGGCTTGCCTTCGTTGATGGCGCGCGCGCGCTGAATCTCGCGCTCCTTGGCCAGCGCCGCTTCAGTGACCTCTTCCTTGCGGACGAACTGCGGATCGGCCGCCGCCACCTGCATGGCGAGATCTTTTACCAACTCCTGAAAATCGTCGGTACGCGCCACGAAATCGGACTCACAATTCACCTCGATCAGCACGCCCAGTTGCGCGCCCGGATGAATATAGGTGCCGACCACTCCCTGCTTGGTTGTGCGTGAAGACTTCTTTCCAGCCGACGCGATTCCCTGCTTGCGCAACACCACTTCGGCTTCGGCCAATTCGCCTTTCGCCTCGACGAGCGCCTTCTTGCACTCCATCATCCCCGCCCCGGTGCGCTCCCGGAGCTGCTTTACAAGTTGTGCACTGATTTCCATAATTTCCTCGATCGAATCTTAAATAAACGCACTCCAGGCGCAAGCCCGCCAGCGCGCGGCAGAACGACGTTACAGATTCCGGGTCGCCAGCTCTTCCGCTGCTTCGGCTGCCGGACCCTTGCGGGAAATCGAATTCGACGGCAGATCTTCTTCCGCCACCGGATTCTCCGACATCAGCTGCTCGGCGTACTTCGGATCGATATACTGCGCGTATTCCGCGTCGTCCAGCGGAATCTCGTCGCCCGTCGCCGGTTTTTCCGCCGCCGCCAGATCGTGCTCGCTGACCAGTTGCCGGCCCTCGACCACCGCGTCTGAAATCTTAGTGGTGAACAGACGAATCGCCCGCAGTGCGTCATCATTGCCGGGGATCACGTAATCCACCTTGTCCGGATCGCAATTGGTATCGACCACCGCCACCACTGGAATGCCCAGCTTGCGCGCTTCCTCGACAGCGATCGCTTCTTTGTTCGAATCGACGACGAACAACAGGTCCGGCAGACCGTTCATGTCTTTAATGCCGGCCAGGTTTTGGTTCAGGTGCTTGCGCTCCCGCTCCAGGCGCACGATTTCCTTTTTCTGGCGCCCTTCCCAGTTGTTCTCCGTCGCCATCGCATCCAGCTCCTTTAGCTTTTTGATGGATTTCTGAACGGTGGCCATGTTGGTGAGCAGTCCGCCCAGCCAGCGCTGATTCACGTAATACATGTTGCAGCGCGTCGCCTCTTCGGCAATGGCTTCCTGCGCCTGGCGTTTGGTGCCCACAAACAGCACCGTTTTGCCCGACGAAGCCATCTCCTGCACGTACCGCATCGCGTCTTTGAACAGCTTGAGCGTCTTCTGGAGATCGATAATATAGATCCCGTTACGTTCGCCAAAGATGTATTCTTTCATCTTTGGATTCCAGCGCTTGGTCTGGTGCCCGAAGTGAACGCCTGCTTCGAGCAATTCTTTCATGCTAATCGACGGCAAAAATGCCTCCATGAACTCACGTACGAGTTAGAAAGCCCGCGCTGCGGCCCTAAGCGGAATTTGCAGCGTGGGAGGTGAACAGCGAAGGGCGCATTTTCGACATGCGCCCTAAAAACAAACAATCGCACCAAATCCGCGTCTCCGCGGCAAAGGCCGCGCAAAAAGCGGCGGAGCCGTTAGCGCTTGGAGAACTGGAACCGTTTGCGAGCGCCCTTCTGACCGTACTTCTTGCGCTCGTGCTGGCGCGCGTCACGCGTCAACATTCCCAGTTCCTTCAGCTTCGCGCGCAGCTCCGCGTTAAACTCCAGCAGCGCCCGCGCAATACCCATTTTCGCCGCGCCGGCCTGACCCGTTGGCCCGCCGCCCGCGGTGGTGATTAAAATATCGAATTTATCAGCCGTCTCCGTCGCCAGCAGCGGCTGCCTCACGACGGCGCGCGAGGCCTCGCTCTGGAAATAAGCTTCGAAAGCCCGGCCATTGACAGTGATCGTACCCTTGCCCGACCGCAGAAACACTCTCGCCACCGCTCTTTTGCGGCGGCCCGTCCCCAAATGTTGTACCAACGCCATTCTGATAATTCTTCCTTAACCGATCGTCAATTCGACTGGCTTCTGCGCCTGATGAGGGTGCTTCGGACCTGCGTAAACCTGAAGTTTCCGGTACATCTGCTTCCCCATCTTGGTTTTAGGAAGCATACCCTGGATCGCTTCTTCAATCATCCGCGTCGGACGCGTGATGCGTACTTTTTTCGCCTGCGTCTCCGTCAATCCACCCGGATAACCGGAGTGGCGGCGATAAAGCTTCTGTTCTTCCTTGCGGCCCGTCAGCCGGACCTTCTCGGCATTGACCACAACCACATGGTCGCCGGTATCGATATACGGTGTGTAACTGGGCTTATGTTTACCCATCAGCAGCAGGGCAGCCTTGCTTGCCACGCGCCCCAACACAGCCTCATGCGCGTCGATCAAGTGCCACTGGCGCTCGATCCCGGGGGCTGATGGAATTGCGGTTTTCATTTAGACAGACCTTCTCCGTGCGAGTTCTTAGACCTTCTCAGAGTACCGAATCCCGCAGGGGCCTGTCAAACGGCTCCCTCAGAGGAAAGCCGCCGCCGAGACATGAAAGAATTCCCCGAGCTTCTTCGCCTGTTCCTTGCTGACAGATCGCTTGGCCGCCAGGATTTCGGAAACGCGCCCCCGCGAGCCCAGAACCTCCGCCAGCGCGACCGGCCTTAGCCCGCGCTGCTCCAACAGGAAGGCGATCGTCTCCGCGGGCGACGCCTCGCCCGTCGGATACGCGTTCCCCTCAAATTGCTCGACCAAATGGACTAGCAGATTCAAGATAGCGTCCTCTTCAGCCGACCGCTTTTCCCCTTTGCTCATCAGCCGCTCGACAATCGCCAGGACGCGCTCGTTTTCTTCCTCGCTTTCAATGATCACCGGAGATATTTCCGCCACCAGACGCCGGTAGCGGCGCCCATCGAGATGTCGCTTCATAGCTTCCACTTCCCTTCGTCGTACGCCTTGTGCGTCAGCACGTACTTGATATAAACCACCTGGCAGCGATAATCGATACCTGCGATCAGGCGAAACTTGTTTCCGCCGATGTTGAAAACCGCGAACGCACGGACAGAATCAACAGAACCAAACACCGTCCGCAACTCGGCTGGATTTCGAGGACTTATATGTTTGACTACGGCCAGCCACGCCATCAACGGAGAATTCGCCTCTGGGTGCGATTCCCAGAATTCCTTGAGCGTTCGCTTGCTGATCACTCTCAAATTAATGTTCCCATAATGGGACCTTTCTGTCAACCCATAACATCTTGCTAGGCTGGATGCACACTATGATCTGGTGTTGTGAAAGCTTCGAGAAACACTCGTCGAACACGGCGGGCGACGGCTTTCGTGTGGTCTATTCCTATCATGAGCCGCCACGCCCGGACGCAAACGCTTTGCCCTCCAATGCCGCGCTCGCAACGAAAATGGAGACGAAAGCAGCGTTGGCCAGCTTCTCATTTACTACTGTCCTTGGTGCGGAAAGGAACTATCAGCCTTCCCGAGCGCCGGATTAACTATGTAAAGCAGCTGCAAGCCGCTGTGAACGGAGGATCGGAATCTCACGCATCAGCGTACCTTCTCGCGCGCACCCCGCACAGGTCCGCCCCGCGCCCCTCCGCTCAACGCCGACTGGACCATATAGACGGAGCGGCTGAGGTGGAGTCTCTTTGCCGCCTCATCGATCTTCTCGATCTGGCTTTCACGAACGGTCAGATTAATGCGTACGACCCGATCGCCAGGCGGATCGACGCTCACCAGAAACGCCACCGCCTTCTTCATATTGGGATCCGACGCCAACTCATCCAGAGTCGAAGGCTTTGGAATCTTTCCGCCGTCCTCAACCAAGCCCTGGATATGCAGGCCTAATGCCTCGGGTGCCAACCGCCGGGCTTCGTCGAGCGTTCTGGCCGCCGTAATGCAGCCAGGAAAATCCGGGAAACTCACACCGAAATCGGAGCCGGCTTCCTTGTGCAAATAAGCGATATATTCCAGTCGTTTCTCCATCGTTAATCCACCAGTTTCAGACCAGCCTGCTTCTCAATGCTTCTCAGAGTGCCGATAGGGATATCACGCTTCGGATGGGGCACCGTCACACGTCCGGATTTCTTTTTGTGACGGAACTGTTTATGACTGCCCACCCGCGTCACCTCGAACCAACCGTCGTGCTTCAATCTGGCGATCACCACGCGACTATTCAATCGCCTCACTGCCTCTTGCTATTATACGCACTGCGCGCGCACTCTTTGGCGCTGCGGCTTGCCGCCGCAATTTATGGAAGGACTCTCAATGCACCAGCTTATCGAGCGTCCACTCTTTCCCGCTCCCCTGGAACCGGAACACCACCGGCGCATCCGGGGCGAATTTGCCTTTCTTGATCCCCATTAACGGCAGAGGAGACGTGAAGCAATCGTGCGTGATCACCACTCCCAGCTTCACGTCCGCCAGCTTCATCCCGCCGTCCGTGTCGCGGAGCTTCGAAACATCGGAGACCGAGACCGGAAACGTGCCGTTTACCTGCGTAAAGGGGAGGTGAATGTCGGGGTCCGTCACGCGCACATCGTCGGAAAATTTGAGATCCCTGCCCTTTTGCGTCAAGTGGGCTATGTTGCCGCTCGGTGGGTCCCATAGCTCGTTCTGGACGCCGCAATCCAATTGGGTAGGCGTCAGCGTTACCTGCTCGTCCGATAGATTTACGGGCGAGCCTTCCAGGATCCCTTTAATGGAATCGGTGCCGAACTCCGAGCTGCCGCAGCCGGAGAGGCACAGGCTGACAATCGCGATCGAACAGAGAGACAATCGAAACATAGGCTTAATTACGTCTTATTTGACCATAAACCACGCTTAACGATCTCCCCAACCCGCTGTCTTGATCGAAACCTCCGTCGCGTGCGGATCGTATTTTTTCACCTGCTCGCGAATCTTGTCCGCCGCGCCCAGCACCACAAACGTCAAATTGCCGGTCTGATAATACTTCTTGATCGTCGCATTGGCCTGCTCCAGCGTAATCGCATCGATCCGGCCGAAATACCCGTCCACCTCGTCGCGGCCCAGCCCGTACAATTCAATCTCGCCGATCAGCGCCGCCAACTGGTCCATCGTTTCCAAACGCCTGGTCGGATAGAGGCCCTTCACGTAAGCCTTCGCCGACGCCAGTTGCGCCGCCGTAATTCCCTTCTCGTTCAGGCGCTTCAAGACCTCCAGCGCCATGTCCATCGCCTGCGCCGTCGTGTCGTTTTTCGTATACGTGCTGATCACGATCGCCCCCGGCAGCCGCTCCTGCTCCAGTTGCGAATTGGCTCCGTAGGTTAAGCCCGAATTCACCCGCAGCTCATCGTTGAGCATGGACGTAAACCGGCCTCCGAACAGCGTGTTAATGATTTCGAGCGTGGTCCGGTCTGGATTCTTGTTGTCGATGCCGGGCTGCGCGATTTGGAAATAGGTCTGCGTCGCATCCGATTTATCGATCAGCAGCATCTGTCCTTTGCGCGCCGGCGCCGGAACCGTGCTCCAGGTATACGCTGAACCGGCGGGCGCTGCACCGAATACCTGCGCCAGTTTGGCCTTCGCGGCAGCCGGATCGAAATCGCCAGTCACTACAATCAGCAGGTTCTTGCCGCAATAAAACTTCGAATGATACGCGGCGATGTCGTTGCGGCCGATCAACGAGTAGGACATCTCGTCCGGAGGATGCCCGTAAGGATGGTCTTTGCCAAAAAAGCTAGCTCTAAAATACGCGCCGATCGAGCCCTGCGCGTTGTCCTTCATCGCCTTCGCGCCGTCGACCCGGCGAGCAAGTTCTTTCCGGACTTCGCTCTCCGTAAACGCCGGATGCAGCACCGCGTCGGCCAGCAGGTCGAGCCCCTGATCGAAATCCTTACTCAAAAATTCCGACGAGATGACGGTCGCCGATTCCAGTTGTCCTTCGCCCCCTCCGCCGCGCCCGCCTTGCCCGGAAGAGCCAAAGGTGCCGCCGAGATAATCCAACTCTTCCGCGAATTGCTCGGCCGAACGCTTCGCCGTGCCGCGCCGCAACAAACTGGCCGTCACGTTGGCCAAGCCCGCCTTGTCCGCCGGGTCCGATTCGACGCCGCCTTTGATCAGCACTCGAAAGTACACCAGCGGCACGCCGGAGCGCGGCATCATCGCGATCACGGCTCCGTTGGGGAGCGTTTCCTTCGTATATTGCGGCAGCTTCGCTTGCCCGAACTGCAACGACGCCGCGGCGAAAAACACCAGGACGGTTTTCATTTGCGTGCCCCTCCTTCCGGAATCAGCGTGGCCACAGTGCGATTTTTTTCGGTGAAATACTTCTTCGCCACGCGCTGGATGTCGGCCGCCGTGACCGCTTCAAAGTCCTTATCGATGGTGAACATCTTGTTGTAGTCCCCGAAGATCACGTCGTAATGCCCCAGCAGCGATGCCCTTCCGGCGATGGTTTTCAACCGGTTGTAATGCTGTGTCAAAAGCTGATTCTTGGCCTTCTGAAGTTCGCGCGCGGAAATTTCGGTGGTCTGCAAGCGCGCCAGCTCTTCGTACAAAACCTTCTCCGTGCGCGCCGGGTCCACGCCGTTGCGTGGCTGGATCGTGAAAATCATCAGCGTCGGATCCAGCGCGTCGCCCGCCCGCCCATTCACTGAAAGCGCCAGCGGCTCTTCATCCACCATCCTTTTATAGAGCCGCGAGCTTTGCCCCGTCGACAATACGGTCGACACCAGATCCAGCACGATTGAGTCCGGATTCTTCGCCTCCGGCACATGATACGCAATCATCTGGAGCGGCAACTGCGCGGCCTTCCTCACCACAATGCGCCGCTCGCCCAGTTGTTCCGGCTCCTTCGTGCGCACCGGCGGCGGAGGCTCATGGCGCGGAATCGGCTCGATATATTTTTTCGCCAGCTCCATCACCCGCGCCACCGTCACATCGCCCACCACCACCATCGTGCAGTTGTTCGGCGCGTAGCCGATGGCGAAATAATCCTTCAGATCCTGCTGCGTCCATGCTTCGATATCAGACGGCCATCCCACCACCGGCCAATGGTACGGATGGGCAATGAACGCCGCGGCCTGTAACTGCTCCTCCAAAATGCCGCGATTGTTGTTGTCGACCGAAGTGCGCCGCTCCGAATACACCACGCCGCGCTCCGACGCCACCATTTTCGGATCCAGCGCCAGATCGCGGATGCGATCGGACTCCATGTCGAACATCAGTTCCAGTGCGCTCGAAGGGAACCAGTCGGTATAGGTGGTCAAGTCCTCACCTGTCGACGCATTATTGTTGCCGCCGGCCTTTTCCATCTCGTTATCGAACTGTTTCGGCCCATATTTCTTAGCACCATTGAACATCATATGTTCGAAGAAGTGCGAGATCCCCGTGATGCCGGGGCGTTCGTTGCGGGAGCCGATTTTATAGAAGAAATACATGGCGACATTAGGGATGTTGTGGTCTTCCTGAATGATAACTTTCATCCCATTGGCCAGGGTCGCGGTCTGGACATTTTGCGCTACCAAAGCGGGCAAAAAAAGGAGAGCTGTGATCCATCGCATGGGCTTAAAGTAGCATAACCTCTCAAATATGCGCCTGTAAGGAGCCTTATCTGGCCTTATTTCGACGCTTTTTGCGCACGGCCCGTCAGAAGCGGCAAGTATCGGGAAGCAAACGAGTTGTTGTCAGCCGGTCATCTTTTGGCCCATGCCGATTGCGTTTACAGTTAGCAGCAGGGCGGTCAGCGTTTCTTCTTTCGGGTCGCTGCGCCACGTTCGCAGGAGGCGGACTTGTTCTTTATGGAGCTGGTCCAGCGCGTTGCGGCGAAGGCGGATTGCTTGGGCCAGGCGTTTGCGGTGGGTGGCGGCGTCGCCGAAGAGTTGTTCGATTACGGATACCGATAGTTTGTATTCTTCGAAGATGGTGTCGAAGACGCGCGTTTTGATTTCTTCGTCTTCCACCAGCGATGCGTAGAGATGCATCAGTTCGGGATTCGCCATCATCAGGCTGGCTTCGACGTTGTGCAGTAAATAGGACAAGAACGGCCAGTCCTCTAAATGCTCCCGGCGGAGCCAATGGAGAGCGGTGCCGACGCCGTACCAGCCGGGCAGGTGGAATCTGGCCTGGCTCCAACTGAAAACCCAGGGGATGGCGCGAAGGTCGTCGAGCGTTCCGGCGCCGCTGCGGCGTGACGGGCGGGAACCCAGTTGCGTTTGTTCGATGACGTCAATGGGGGTGGCTTGCCGGAAAAACGTCACAAAACCTTCCATTTCCACTAGTTTTCGATATTTTTCAAAGCTGATTTCCGCGACCTGCGGCCAGATCGATTCCAAGGGCTGGGTCTGCGGATCGGGGACGCTATGAAGCAGCGAGGTGCGGGTGACTCCGGCTAACAGGCGTTCCAGTTGGAAGGTCGCGGTGACTCGATTGGCGTATTTTTGGGCGATCACTTCGCCTTGCTCGGTGACGCGCATTTTCCCGGTTAAGGAACCTTGCGGCAGGGCGTCGAGAAATACGTTGGTGGGGCCAGCTCCACGGCCTACGGTTCCGCCGCGGCCGTGGAAAAACGTCAGGCTGGTGTTATGTTTTTTGGCCACGGCGGTGAGGTCGCGTTCGGCCCGGTGCAGGCTCCATTGGCTGGCCAGAACGCCTCCATCTTTATTGCTGTCGCTATATCCCAGCATGACTACTAAGTCGTTTGCGAGCCGGCGCTTGGAGACGGGATGGCTCAGGAATGCGTCGAGAATGCCGGCGCTATTTTCCAGATCGCGAATGGTTTCAAACAGGGGCGCCACGGCGAGTTCGCAGGCGGGTCCTTCGACCAATAATCCGCCTTCGCGGGCCAACAGGTAGACAACGAGAAGATCGGCGACGCTTCTTGTCATGCTGACGATGACCGGGCCCAGGCCCTGGGTGCCGTGCGCGCGAAGAACGCGGAAGAGCGCCGTGACGTGCACGGCTTCGGGATCGAGATTCATGTGCGGGCCGGTGAACGGGCGCAGGGTTTGGAGTTCGCGATTGAGAAATTCCAGCTTTTTCGCTTCGCTCCAATTGGGAAAATCGTAGTCCGCAAAACCCGCCGCGCGGAGCAGGCCGGCCATGGCCCGGTCGTGATATTGGCTGTTTTGACGGATATCGAGAGTCGCGAGGTGGAATCCGAAGACACGGGCTTGAGCGACGGCGGGGCGCACGTCCATATCAGCGACGTTGTGGGCGCCGGCTTCGCGCAGGGACGCTTCCAGCACCTCAAAATCTTCGATCCACTCACTGGCCGATCGATAGCCTCCCGGTTTGTCGACATGATCGAGACGGGCGAGCATCAGGTTGACGAACTGGCGCCAAGGCTCGCGGGGATTGCGGTCGATGGCTTTGCGAGCGGTCTCCTCTCCGAGAATTTCGCGGAGCAGTGCGATGCGATCGCGCAGGATTGTGGGAACGGGGACTTCGGATTCGGCCAGGCTGAGCGTCGCGCCGAGCTTTCGCATACGGTCCCGCGCCACCGCCAGGGCATTGTGGCGGAGCAGCACCAAAGTTCGCGCGGTGACTTCGGGAGTGACTAAAGGATGACCGTCGCGATCGCCTCCCACCCAGCTTCCGAAGGCCAGGCGCGGCAGATTGGGAGGCGGCGTTCCGAACTCGGCGGACCAGGAATGCTGGAAGCGCTGGTCGAGAAGTTCGACCACGTCGGGGAACACCCAGCGCAGATAATGAAGGACGCCTTGCACTTCACTTTCGACTTGGGGACGCTCAGCGCGAATTTCTCCGGTTCGCCAAAGGCGTTCTAACGCAGCCTTCAGGCGGCGGCGAAAAATGGCGGCTTCGACCTCCGTAAAGCGGCGGTTGTCGCGCTCGACTAATAAGAGATAAATCGCGCGGTGATGTTCGAGCACGGTGGCGCGCTTGGCCTCGGTGGGATGCGCGGTTAAGACGGGCTCGACGGAGACCTGCTCCATGGCGCTGCGGAGGGCCGCTTCGGAAAAACCCCGCTGGCGGAGGTCGGCCAGGTTGTAGAGCCAGAGGCCGGGCTCGCCTTCCTGACGGCGGGGATCCTCGGCGCGGCGGCGGAACTGATTGGCGGTGTTCTCCTCAACGATATCGAGGAGTTGAAAGACGATGGAAAGGGCCTGGCAGTAGCGGGCGGGCAGAGAGGCTAACTGCGGCGGTTCGCCTCCGAAACAGGAGCGCAAAAACGCGGCGAGATCCGCGTCGCCTTCTTCTTCGAGCATCTCAGAGAAGAAGCCGCGGATCTCGTTGAAGTCATCGGTCCACTTGGAAAAGCCCTCCCGCAAAGAGTCTGCCGGGCGCGGGATCATTTCACGCTGAAGGGGACGGAGGCGATGACGTTCTCCCACTCCATTTGGAGTTTGCCTTTATTTCCGCCGGCGGCGGAGAGCGTAATCTTGAAGGTTTCGATGGGCGCGGCTGGCTTCATGATCGTCATCGGGACGCGGCCCAGGTCCTGCGCGGCGCTATATTCCAAGCCCCACTGTTTGGTCTGCTTGTTGATGATGAGCTGCCAGGGATTCACGTTGACGAGCACGAAAACGGTGTAATCGCCCTTAGGGACATTGAGACCGTTGATGACCAGGTCGGCATCGGTGTGGAGGGCGGTGGCGTCGTCGGCGCCGGCGCGCCAAACGGGCCAGGTGGGGTCCTTGCTGATGCGGCCGTCGGGGCCGAACATCTGGCGGCCGCGGAGAGATGGGGCGGAGTATTTAATCGAGATCGTTTTACCGGCGATGGTAACCGATGTGGCGGCCGAAGGACTTTGCGGGTTGCCGGCGAACGACAGGGCGGCAGAGGTCAGCAGCGTGGCTGAAATGAGAATGGACTTGGTCATTTATCGAGTATATTACGCATTTACACTAAAGCTATGCGCGTTCTGAGCCTGGCGTTAGTGGCGGCACTGTTGTCGGGACAGCCGCAATTTACGGTGCGGTCGGATTTGGTCTTCCTTCCGACGCGAGTTCAGGACAAGAAGGGCAACACGGTTTATGGGTTGACGGCGGAGCAGTTCGTCGTCGAGGACAATGGCGTGCGGCAGACGGTGACCATCGATGAGGATCCGGAGTCTTCCGGGTTATCGCTGGTGGTTTTGGTGCAATGCAGCAGGTCCGCGGAACAGGAAATGAAGAAGCTGAAGGGTCTCGGCGTACTGATCGACGCGATTACCGGCGGGGCGCCGCATGAGGTCGCCGTGATTACTTATGGGGCTGATCCTTATATCCTGGGGGATTTCTCGCGCCGCAGCGTGGACACTGAGATCGCGCTGACGAAGCTGAGGGATTGCTCCAGCCGCTTTGCGGCTACCATCGATAACGTCGATTTCGCGATCCACATGCTGGATCGCAGCCGGAATCATTACAGGCGTGCGATTCTGCTGATCAGCGAAACGCGCGATCACGGCAGCAAAGCGAAACTGGAAGAAGTAGTCGCTGAGTTGGGCACTACCGATACGGTGATCTATTCGGTGGCGTTTGCTCCCGCGCGGAATGGTGTGGTCGAAGATCTGCGGCACAGCGTATATAACACTGAAGATCCCAAGCCTGAGCCTCCGAAGCCGCCTCCGCTTGAGGATGATAAGCCGGGAATGACCTCGATCGAACGGCCTCCGAAGATGAATTGGCCGCCGCAACTGGTGTTGCTGGTCAATGCACTGAAGGGGAATGCGGCGTCCGAGATTGCCGCGCTATCAGGCGGCGAGTATCTGACCTTCACCAGCCAGAAGAATTTTGACGCTGATTTACAGAAGATCGCCAATCAGATTCATAACTACTACCTGCTGAGCTTTAAACCACCTTCCGACACGGCAGGGCTTCATTCATTGCGGGTGCGTGTGCCGGATTATCCCAGCGCGGTGATCCAGACTCGGAAGAACTATTGGTTGGGCGCACGGTAAAGATTGGCAGGCGAAACCGCCTGCCCCACCCGGCCGCTATTACGATTGCGTTATAAGCGCTTCAAGTATACTGGCGCCATGCTGATTGTGAGCGGATTTCTGTTTGGATTGGGACTGTGGTTTATGGTGCGCTGCGTCCTGATCGGGATTTATACCGTCGATCAAAATGAGCGCGCGGTGAAGACGGTGTTTGGGCGCGCGCAAAGGGTGCCGGGGAAGACTACGCTGGACGATCCAATCGCAGCGGGGCTGCGGGCGGATGAGAAGGACCGCTATGTCTATCCTCAAGTGCGGGTGATTCCTCCGGGCGGGCCTTACTTCAAGATGCCGTGGGAGAAGATCTACAAAATCTCCATTGCGACCACCACGATGAATATGGCGGTGGATCTGGAGGATCCGCACGCTAATAGTAACGGGGCGCTGCTGGATGCGGTGACCAAGGATCAGCTGAATACGGGGCTGACGGGACAGATCCGGTACCGGGTGAGCGAGGCGAATCTGTACGCGTTCATTTTCGGGATCAAGAAACCGATGGTGCATGTGATGGCGTACTTCGTTTCCGTGCTGCGGCAGAAGATCGCCAGCTTTGAAGCGAAGCCTCTGCCGGTGACCGCGAGCGATCCTGAAAAAGGCGCCGTGGTGGCTGGCATTTCGATCAACGACCTGCGCAAGAATCTGCGGGATTTGAACGAGTACATGGATCAGGAGTGCGTGTCGACCCAGGCGCGGTATGGAGTAATGTTCGATGCATCGCTGATTACAGGGATCGATCCGCCGCCGGAGGTGGAATCGGCGCTGGCGGCGATCAATACCGCCTATAACCAGGTATCGAGCGACATCAGCTTGGCCCACGCGGGCGCGGATCAGAAGATTGTGCAATCCCGGAGGGCGGTCGAGATCGAGACGCTGAAGGCGCAGGCAGAAGTCGAGCCGCTGCGGATGATGGCGCTGGAGCTGGCGGATTTAAAGAAGCAGGGGCCGAACGTGCTGGACGTTTATATTCGCAACGTGAAGCTGGCGCTGCTGGGGAAGGCGCAGCAGATCTTCATGGGGGTACGGTCATGATGGACGTCGTGATTGCAATCGGCGTGACATTTCTCGGGATGCTGCTGCTTGAAGTGGTGGTGCTCGGTCTGGCGCGATTTTTCGGGCTGTATACGATCGTGACGGAGAGGACTTGCCGGGTTTACCTGTTATTCGGCAAGGTGGTCGGGATGATTTCGGAGCCGGGGTTTCACTTTCTGCCTGGCGTGCTGGGTGTGAAGGCTTTCGTGGTGAATTTTTTCGGCAAATGCTATGTGCTGGATCTGCGGCTGGATCAGGAATATTTGCGTAGCCAGCCGGTCAATTCGGAAGAAGGCGCGCCGATGGGGATCGGCATCTGGTATGAGATGCAGATCAGCGATGCGGTGTCGTTCCTGTTCAAGAATACTGATCCGCGCGGGTCGCTGCGGGCGAATGTGAGCAATGCGACGGTGCGGTGCTTGAGCAATATGCCGCTCCAACAGATGCTGGAGACGAGGCATCAGATGAGCCAGACGGTGCGGGCGGAGGTATCGGAAAAATCGGTGGCGTGGGGGTATCAATTAGGGTCGGTTTATGTGCGCAAGGTGCATTTTCGCGACGTGGGGATGATCAAACAGATCGAAGAAAAAGTCGTGAACCGGCTGCGGCAGGTGACGTCGGCGATCAAGCAGGATGGGGCTAATCAGGTGAGCATCATCACCAATTCGGCGGAGCGCGAGGCGGCGGTGGAGATCGCCAAAGCGGCGGTGGTGCGGCCGAACATGATCGGGACGGCGCTGAAGGAGATTTCGGGAGATCCGGAGGTCGCGGACGCGCTGTTCGAGCTGCTGGAGACGCAGAGGATTCTCAGTAACAGCTCGAAGCTGACGCTATTTATGAATGGGGCGAGCGAAAAGCTGGTGGCGGAGTTGCTCGCCGCGGCTCCGGATGGAGCTCCTCCGCCAGTGCCGGGGACGCGGTAAGTTTACGAACTTGCCTGGCGGCGATAGCCCAGGTAAAAACCGGCGCCGATCAGGCCCATCAACGTCAGCCATAGCGAGGCGGGCGCAGGGGTAGCGGAAGGGGTGCTGCCGACGGGTCCTGTGAAGTTGCCTGAATTCTGGATTATGTAGGCCACCATGTTCAGGGAGAACTGTCCATTGGCGTTCAGCGGCGAGAAGGTCGCGCCCGTGGCCCAAACATCAATGTCGCCTTCCATGACAAGGGCGCCGCAGGTGGGACAAAAGGTTCCTTTGGGCCAATAGGCGGCGGTCACATTGCCGCTACCATCGGTCGCTCCGACCGTCCCGCCGTGGCTGGAGACGGCGCCGGAGTTGAAATAGCCGATATCGTAATAGCCCGTTACGGAGCCGACCGGACCGAACGGACCCGCGGCCAGATAACCAGCCGGAGTCCAGGTGGCGCCAGCTTGGGCGACCGTCGGGATGCCGAGCTTGATGCCGATCGGATCGTTGGCGGTATCGTCTTCGGCGAGCAATAGATCGCCACCGGAGGTGAAGAAAGCGTAGACCTGGTTGATTTGAGTGGTGGAGGCGCTTGAATTGGCCCACCAGGGAATCACCAGACCTTTAATGCCGGTCAGATTCGCGGTGCTGGTTATATTGGTGGTGGTTATGGCAGTTCCGACGGTGCCGCCGGCGCCGAAAAAAGCGGCCGTTTGCAGGGCGTTTCGGAACGCGGCGTTCTCTGAACCATCCCAACCATAGCTGGCGCTGCCGCTGATTGCTCCGACAAGACCGCCTAATACATAAGGAGTCGTGGCCATGGCGGGCACACTCCCGATCAGTGAGAGCACAAGGGCTCCCGTCCTCATAGATAACATTAAATTTCCCTCCGACCCGGTGTGTTTGGTATCACCCAGGTTTATATAGTGATAGGGCGATAATAACTTAGAACTAAAGGAGATGCAAGATTTTTTTTAATTGCTTTCGCCCAGCCGATGGAGTTTCACAAGGTTCGTACTGCCGGAGCGGCCGATGGGCTGGCCGGATACGAAGACCACGTTGTCGTTGGGTTTCAGGAGACCGGCGGCAACCAGGCGCTGCTCCATTTGAAGGAGCATCTGATCGGTGGATTTTACGTCCGGGGCGATGATCGGGGTTACGCCGAAGGAGATCGCCAACTGGCGGGCGATGCTTTCGCTTTGCGTGAAGGCGTAAATCGGGACCGGCGGGCGGAGGCGGGAGATGAGGCGGGCGCTGGCTCCGCTGGAGGTGTAAACGACAATGGCGGCGACGCCGGCGGAGCGGGCGGCCCGATAGGCTGCGTCAGCAATGATCTCGGCATTGGAGGGCGTTAAGGGCGGCAGAGGCTCGCGAAATCCTTGCGGGCGCAGCCAGCTCTCCGTTTCGTCGGCAATGCGGGTCATCATACGGACGGCCTTGCCGGGATATTTGCCGGAGGCGGTTTCGGCGGAGAGCATGACGGCGTCGGTGCCGTCGCAGATCGCATTGGCGACGTCCGAAACCTCGGCGCGGGTGGGCGAGGGATGCTCGATCATGGATTCGAGCATTTGCGTGGCGGTGATCACGAATTTGCCTTTAGCGCGGGCGCGTTCAATGATGTGCTTCTGAATGAAGGGCACTTTTTCAAGCGCCATTTCGACGCCGAGATCGCCGCGCGCGACCATGACGCCGTCGCTTTCATCGAGGATCTCCTCCAGGTTTTTCCAGCCCTCCGGTTTCTCGATCTTGGCGATGACGGGGAGACTGGCGCCATGCTCTTCGAGGAATAATTTGAGGCGCAGCAGGTCGCTTGGTTTGCGGACGAAGGACAAGGCGACGAAATCAATGCCGGCTTGCAGGCCGTGCTGGAGATCCTCCATATCTTTGCGGGTGAGAGAAGAGGTAGAGAGCTCGACGCCGGGAAGGTTGATGCCTTTGTGATCGCCGAGGGGGCCGCCGGTGACGACTTCGCAGCGGACGGAGACGGCGTCTGTCGAGAGCGCTTTCAGCTCAATGCTGCCGTCGGCGAGCAGGACAGGATCGCCGGGCCTTACATCCTTGGCAAAGTGAGTATAACTGGTGGAGGCGAGGGACGAAGTTCCGAGCAGAGGCTCCGTGGTGATGGTGAAAATGGCTCCTTGTTCGAGGTCGCAGCGGCCTCCTTCGAAACGGCCGAGGCGGATTTTCGGGCCTTGGAGATCGAGAAGGATGCCGGCGTGTACGGAAAGCTCAGCGGCGGTTTCACGGACGGCGGCGATGCGGGCGAGGTGGTCTTCCCAGGTCCCGTGGCTGGTGTTGAGCCGGAAAACGTCAACGCCGGCGTCGAACATGCGTCTTAAATAAGGAGGCTGATCGGTGGATGGGCCTAGGGTCGCGACGATTTTTGTGCTGGGCATGGTGAGAGGAGCGCACGGTAGTAGACACTTCTATTATGCGACTCCTTCGTGATAAACGGAACGAAAGGTACCCTTCCGCGCATCATAGAGGGGTGTGGCTTCCCATCACAAAAGAAGCCGATTCGACGTGGAGTATTCTAAATCTAGAGGATGCATGAATTTACGCCAAAATAAATTCCTATTGGGAGCGGCAGCATGGGCCGTGATTGGACTATCCGCCGCCTGGGGGCAGACTCAGGATACGAGCGGGAACGGATTGCTCAAAGGGAATTTCGCGTTCCGCAACGTCGCGGTGACCAACGTCGACGATGATAACAATGCGACCGAAGTGACAGCGACCTACGGCACGATCGTGTTCGATGGCAACGGAAATTACACCATTACGGGCATGCAAGTGGACAATGTCGTTTCGAGCACGCCGCAGACCTTCAGCGCGACCGGAACTTACGCGATCGGCGCCAATGGAACGGGCTATGTAACCAGTCCGCTCTACCCCACCGATAACACCTCGTTCTTTTATGAGTATGGCGCGGTCTCGCAGGGCGTGTTCACGGGAAGCACGACGGAAGCGGGGAGTCAAGGCGTCGTGAATAATGACATCTTCATTGCGATTCCCACTGGATCTGCTCCCACCAACGCAAGTTTCACGTCCGTGTATCAGACTGGGGTGCTGGATTTCAGCGGCGGAACCAGCACGGCAATCAATAATGCGCTGTTCAACCTGAGCCCCAATGGGAAGGGCGGGTTAGCGGCGATTACGCTGAACGGACAGGCGTCCAACCAGACCAGCGCCGCCGTTCCGTTGACCCAGACGATCACGGGAGCAACCTATAACTTCAACAGCGATGGAAGCGCGACGCTGACGGTTCCACTGCCTTCCGGTGCGACCGCGTCGACCGCGTTATTTACCGGGACTAAGACGATTTTCCAGTCGGCGGATGGGAACTTTATTCTGGGATGGACCTCGACTGGCTACGATATTTTCTTCGGCGTGAAAGCGCTGGCAGCAGGGACGGGATCGAACAGCATCAGCCAGGGCTTGTATTTCACTGCCGCCGAGGAAAGTTTCCCGACTTCCTGGGGAGTGGACTCATATTACGGATCGGAAGACAACACGGCCGACACCAATGGCGATGCAATTCTTCATCAGCGGCTGAGCTCCTTTGGCCTTTACTCAAATGGCGCGGAGGATTATGGCTCTGACGATTCTCTGATGGTGAACTCGGATGGAACTGCCAGCGACTACTTCTACAATTACGCCTTCGGTGCTGGGGGCCAAGCGTATGTCGGCGTCGGGCTTTATGGAAGTGGACTCTACTCGCTGGTGGTAGGCATGCACGCCGCTTCGTTCTCCGGGTCGGGCGTGTATCTGAACCCGATCGGAGTGTTTAACGCTGCCAGTTATCAGCCGATTACGGCGAGTCTTGCTCCGGGTGAGCTGATTACAATGTACGGCTCCGGTCTCTCTTCGACGACGATGGCGATTCAGGGCGGCCAACCGGCGCCGACATTGGGCCTGGGCGGCGTTACAGCCACGATCAACAGCATTCCGTGTCCGGTTTTCGCGGTGAGTCCAGGGCAGGTCTCGATTATTGTGCCGTACGAGATTACCGTCCAGGGGACATACCTCGCTGATATTCAGGTGACGAATAACGGGGTGAAATCGAACGTGGTGCAGATGTATTATCAGGATTCCGCGCCGGGGGCGTTCTCAGACACTCAGAACGGGCTGGGGTTTGCGGCCGTGCGGGACGCGGTCACGGGAGCGCTAATCGATCAAGCCAATCCGGCGCAACCCAACGAATATCTGGCGATTTACATGACGGGTTTGGGCACGGTCACGCCTCCGATTACCGATGGCGCGGTGCCGTCGCTCACGACACTCAGCTACTCGGACGAGAATACTTTGGGCAATTTGACGGTCTTCTTTAACGACTATAACGCCGATTCGCTCGGCAACCAGGGAACCATTCAGTTTGCGGGGCTGGTGCCGGGACTGGCTGGCTTGTATGTGATCAACGTGCAGCTTCCGGAGGCCGGTGTGCTCGGTTCGGGGGACATCGTGGAACTGGAGTTCCTGACCGACAGCGCCGACGTAAATCAGATCTATATCCCATATGGGCCCAATGCGCCCACTCCTTTGAGCCGGCCGGTGAAGCATCTGACGGCGAAGAGCCGGGCGGCGCGTGCCGCGGCGATACGGGCGGCGCGGAGCAAAATGAAAGCGAAGGCGGGGAGGGGCCAATAGCACCACAGGCCGCGCTGTATCAAGTAATTCACGCGATTTAAATTCGGTATATACTCCACGCTGATAGGTTTCTACGAGGGGGTATGCCGAATGACTCGCTTTCTGGGGATCTTGGCGATCTGCGCGCTGGCAGTGGAGCCATCTTTCGCGCAATTTGACACGGCCGAGGTTCTGGGCACGGTCAGGGACAAAACGGGAGCGGTGGTTCCCAAGGCGGCATTGACGCTGCTGAGCGTCGACACCGGCATACAGGCCAAAACAACGGCCGACGATAGTGGGAATTACACTTTTTCCAACGTAAAAATCGGTCGCTATACGGTGACCGCGGAAGCCAAGGGATTCTCGAAGGAAGAGGCGTCCGGCATCACGGTAAACGTCGGAGCGCGGCAACGTGTGGATTTTGCGTTGGCTGTGGGCGCGGTAAGCGAAACGGTGGAAGTGAGCGGCGCGGCCGCAGCGCTCGAAACCGATTCGAGCGAGCACGGGCAGGTGATCAATAGCGAAGCGATCGTGGAACTACCGCTCAACGGGCGCAATTATGCCGACCTGGCGCTGTTATCGGCGAATGTGGTGAAGTCTCCCATTGCTGTTTCGTTCTCGCCCAGCGGCACCCCGCGGGAGGGGTCGTTCAACGTGAACGGGATGCGCAGCACGTACAACAATTTCCTGCTCGACGGGTTGGATAACAACTCCTACGGGACCAGTAATCAGAGCTATTCCTCGCAAGTGGTGCAGGCGTCTCCGGATGCCATCGCCGAGTTCAAAGTGATCACCAGTAACTACAGCGCCGAATACGGGCGCGTGGGCGGAGCGGTGGTCAACGCGGTGATGCGGTCCGGAACGAACCGGTTTCATGGCACGGTCTACGAATTCATGCGCAACACCGATTTGAATGCCACCGGATATCTGTTCACCAACGCGGCGTTCGTCAAGCCGTCGCTACAAAGGAATCAGTTCGGAACCACGATCGGTGGGCCAATTATCAAGAACAGGCTATTCTTTTTTGCCGATTATGAAGGCTACCGGCAGTTACAGCGATATCTGAATTTCGATTCGCTTCCGGACGCCAATGACCGCTTGGGCATCCTACCGGTGGCCGTGGTGAATCCTCTGACAGGCACGGTTTATCCGGCCAATACTCAGATTCCTGCCTCAGCCTTCAATCCGCTGGCCGCTGCGATGCTGGGCGAACTGCCGCCGCTGACCGGCGCCGGGCGGTCGAATAATTACGAAGCGCTACTGCTGATTCGGGATTACAGCGATAAATACGATGTGAAAATCGATGGCCAGATCAACGACCGCATGACGGCGTTCCTACGCTGGAGCCAGCGCAAGGACATCCAGTTTTATCAATCGTCCTATGCCGGCCCCGCGGGCGGCGATGGAAACGGGTTCATTCATTCGATCGATCAAAACGCGTCGGCGGGCTATACCTGGACGGTTTCGTCCAACTCGATTCTCGAAGCCCGGTTGGGATTTACGCACTTGCTTGGCGGGAAAGAGCCGCCGCTTCTGGGTGGGCCCAGTCTGGAATCCCTGCTGGGGATTCAAGGCTTGCCGACCACGCCGAATCTGACCGGCGGATTCAACTCGCAATCGATCAGCGGATACACCGCGCTCGGCAGGCAGACCAGCAATCCGCAGTTCCAAAATCCGACGTCCTGGGATCCGAAAGTGAATTTTTCGAAAAACATGGGGCGGCATTCGATCAAGATGGGTTGGGAATATCTGAACATCCGCACCGAAATTCTGGACGTAAATCCGCTGTACGGGCAGGATGTGTACTCGGGACAGTTCAGCAAACCCACTTGCGCTCAATTGGAGCAGGCAGCGGGCTGCACCGTTGCATCCGATTCGACCAGCTACGATCTGGCCGACTTTATTTTCGGTCTGCCTAGCCAGATTAACCAGGGCAGCGATACAGTAGTGAATCTGCGGCAGTACGTCCATGCGCTGTACGTGCAGGATGACTGGCATGTGACGCCGAAGCTGACGGTGAACGTGGGCCTGCGCTGGGAATTCGCGACGCCTCTTTATGAGCGCGACAACAACTATTCAAATTTCAATCCGATCACCGACACCATGCAAATGGCCACCTCCGGCAGCCTGTATGACCGCAGCCTGGTCCATCCCGATCATTCGGATTTCGGGCCGCGTCTCGGCTTGGCGTACAGCATCGATTCGAAAACGGTGGTGCGTAGCGGATACGGGATCAGCTATACCTTCTTCAACCGGGTGGGCAGCGCGCTCGAAGGAATCAACGCTCCGCAAGCTCTGTTCGGAGTGATCAACCAGAGTTTCCCTAACGGCGGTCCGGTGCCGGCCTCATTCCTGACGACGATTAACAGCTTCACCACCGGCATCGCGAATCCGGCGGCCTTCAATCCGGTGAATTCCAACGTGGTCTACATTCCACCGAACAGCAAATGGCCGTACATCCAGAACTGGTTCCTCTCGGTGCAGCGCGAGATCAATAAGAACACGCTGATCGAGGTTTCCTACAACGGGAATCACAGCCTGCGGCTGCCGATTCTGGCCGATTATAATCAGGCCGCGCCGAACGCGCAGACGGCGACCTGTAATTTCACGGTCACACCGGCGATCACTTCAGGATGCCTGGGCGTGCAAGCGCGCCGCCCGATCCCGACCTACGGTCCGATCACCTGGGTGGACCCGGCGGGCGATAATCACTATGACGGACTTTCGGCCCGGGTGGAGCACCGCTTCGGCAGCGGACTTTACTTCCTGAACTCGTTTACCTGGGGACACGCGATTGGCGATTCGGAGCAGGCTCTGGAATATTACGCCGGCTATTTCGAGGCGAATCCGCAAAATATTCACAATCTGGCGGCGGAAGTGGGTCCATCGAGCTTTGACGTGAAGTTCAACAATGTCACCAGCATCGTGTATCAGATTCCGTTTGGGAAAGGCCGCCAATTCGGTGGCAGCATGAATCCGTTTCTCGACGCCGTGGCCGGCGGCTGGGAGCTGAATACGATCAACACGGTCCACACCGGGACGCCGCTCGATGTGGCTTACGGACCATCCAGCATCAACGACGTGACCGGTCTTTCGAACGATTATCGCGGCGAAGCGTTCCTGCGCCCGAACGTCACGGGCAGCGCGGCCAGCCAGAGCACGGCGCAATCTCTGAATACTTATTTCGCCGGCTATACCTTCACCACGCCTCCCGCGACCGATCCTTTCGGCGACCTTGGCCGCAATTCGTTCCGCGCGCCGGGCCTGGAGCAGTGGGATTTCGCCGCCGATAAGAGCTTCACCATCCACGAGGGAATCAAGCTCCAGTTCCGGTCGGAATTTTTCAATTTCACCAATCACACCAACTTCGGAGTCCCGACCACAACCACCACTTCCTCCGCGTTCGGGACCATCCGAACAACGTATCCATCGCGGCAAGTGCAGTTCGCGCTGAAGCTTTTGTTCTAACCGGGCAGCACGGTAGAATAAATTCTGAATGGCTAAATTTCCCGGTGTGGATTATCTCCTGATCGATTCCCAGTTGAATGAGCAGGAGAAGATGGTTCGGCAGACGGCCCGGCAGTTCGTCGATGAGCAGGTGATTCCTCAGATTCGGGACTGCTTCCGCGATGGCCGGTTTCCGAAGGAATTGATCGGGGAAATGGGCCAGCTGGGATTTTTCGGGGCCAACCTGGAAGGCTACGGATGCGCCGGCATGAACAACGTCGAGTACGGTTTGGTCATGCAGGAACTGGAGCGCGGCGACTCCGGCATCCGCAGCTTCGCCAGCGTGCAGGGCGCGCTGGTGATGTATCCGATCTATGCGTACGGGACGGAGGAACAGAAGCAGAAGTGGCTGCCGAGGCTGCAATCGGGCGACGCGATCGGATGTTTCGGCCTCACCGAGCCGGGGTTTGGATCGAATCCGGCGGGCATGCTGACGCGTGCGACGCGAGATGGGTCAGACTGGGTCCTCAATGGCGAAAAGACCTGGATCACCAACGGATCGGTTGCCGATGTCGCCATTGTTTGGGCGCGGGCTGAAGATGGCATTCGCGGTTTTCTGGTGGAGAAAGGAACACCGGGATTTTCATCGTCCGAATTGCATGGCAAGTTGTCGATGCGGGCATCGGTAACGGCGAGCCTGGCGTTGAGCGACGTCCGCGTCAAGGAATGCGCGATGCTGCCCGGCGCCAGAGGGTTGAAAGGACCGCTGGGATGCCTCACTCAGGCCCGCTATGGGATCGGTTGGGGCGTGCTGGGCGCGGCGATGGATTGCTACGAGACAGCGCGATCGTATTCGGTCCTGCGGAAGCAGTTTGACGATAAGCCGATTGCGTCCCATCAACTGGTGCAGGAGAAACTGGCCGACATGATCACGGAAATCACCAAGGCTCAACTGCTCGCTCTGCACTGCGGGCGTTTGAAGGATGACGGCAAGATCGAACCGTGGCACATTTCAATGCTGAAGCGGAACAATGTGAGGATGGCGCTGGAGTGCGCGCGCCAGTCGCGGGATCTGCTGGGTGGCAACGGAATTATGGACGAGTATCCAATCATGCGGCACCTCTGCAATCTGGAAACCGTGAAGACCTACGAAGGCACGGATCATATTCATACCTTAGTCATCGGGGAGCGGGTGACGGGCGTGGCGGCGTACAAGTAAACGGCGTGGTAAACTGGTTGAGAATCGTATGATTTACCTGCTGACAACGATACATGTGATTGTGTGCCTGTTCCTGGTGGTGGTGGTGCTGCTGCAAAGCGGCAAAGCCGCGGACCTGGCCGGAGCGTTCGGCGGCATGGGTTCGCAGACGGTATTCGGCCCCAGAGGCTCGGCGACAGTGCTTTCGAAGGCGACCACCATCGCTGCGGCGCTGTTCATGGTTACCTCTCTATCGCTTTCCATTTTGGCCACGCGAAATGGCGGAGCGGTTCCGGCGATTTTCGACAAAAAGGCCCCGGCGCAACAGAAGAACAATAAGCAAGCGCCGCCGCCGGTGGGTTCGTCCCTGCCAATTCAAGTCACGCCTTCGGTGAACGGACAACCTCAACCGGCGCAAACAATCCCTGTGCAGGTGCAGCCGCCACCGCAAGGGCAAAAGAAGTAAAAGTTTTCCACCTGCGGAGGTGGCGGAATTGGCAGACGCACTAGCTTGAGGTGCTAGCGGGAGCAATCTCGTGGGGGTTCAAGTCCCCCTCTCCGCACCATTTCTTATAAAGTGGTTATTGGTCGATCAGCAATGACTCGAAGAAATTCGAACATGCTCACGCTGGCCCCAGTCTGAGTAAACTCAAAGTGCGGGCCCTTAGCACAGCGGTTAGTGCAGCGGACTCATAATCCGTTGGTCGTTGGTTCGAATCCAACAGGGCCCACCAGAATATGTACCTTTCTCTCAACAGCGTTCCAATTGGCGGCAATTTGTCGTGGCCGGAGTTCGCCCGGCTCGCTTCCTCTGCCGGATTTGGAGGCGTGGATCTGATGCTGGCATCCGCGATGGCGGACGGGGTTCAGAAGACGCGCGCCATGTTGGACGAGCTTCATCTGCGGCCCGCCTTCGCCGGCCTTCCGGTCGAGTTTCGCAAGGATGATGCGGCGTTTCGCCAGGGCTTAGCCAAGCTGGAGGAGGCCACTCCTTTTTGCGCCGCCATCGGCTGCCCTCGCCTGATCACGTATCTTCCGTCGTCGAGCGAAACGCCGAAGGACGAGTTGCGCCGATTATACAAGAAGCGCTTTTCAGAGTGCGCCAATATTATGGCCCGCTCCCATTGCCGCCTGGGACTGGAGTTTCTCGGCCCGCTGCACATCCGCACGCAGTTTCCGCATGAGTTCATCTGGAAGATGGATGAGATGTTGGAATTCGCCAAGGAGTGCGGCTCGAACGTTGGCCTCACACTCGATGCGTGGCACTGGCATCACGCTGGAGGCACGATCGCGGACATCCTTGCCGCGGGGAAAGATCGCATTGTCGTGGTGCACTTTGACGACGCGCCGGATTTGCCCGCCGACCGGATCCGCGATAACCAGCGGCTGCTGCCCGGAGAGGGCATCATTCCCCTGACTGGCTTTTTGCAAGCCCTGCAGAAGATCGGCTATGAGGACTCGCTCAGCGTGGAAGTTTTTGGGCGCGGGCTGAAGGAAATGCCGCCTGCGGAGAGCGCGAAGCTGTGTCTCGATTCGAGTGTTGCGGTATTTAAGAAGGCCGGCGTTCCGCTCACGTGACGACTCCACAGTAGCGTCCGCTTATCCGGCAGGGTTTGGCAAGACCTCCGGCGCTCCGATCACCTTTCTATCGCGAACCTATCAGCTTGGATCATTCCGGAAGCAAAATGCCACTTGGGAATACCTCAGCGGCGGCGAAACGATTGAAAACTGGACCACTCTGACCACCCTGATCGACCGGCCGGACGCTCGCACGCTCCCGGATCTGGACCGTCTGGCCGAAGGCATCATGTCGACTTATCAGTCTCATTGCGGCCAAATCCTGCTGGCGAAATCCAGGCGCGATCACTGCGGCGCGCCCTGGGAAACGCAGTCCTGCCCGACCCTCGGCACCTTGCCCCGCGTGGAGTTCTGATTCCAATCTAAAGATTCGTGCGAAAATGAGGTTTCCTCATGGCTGAGCCTCAACGCACTGCACTCATAACCGGAATTACTGGACAAGACGGATCTTTTTTAGCCGAACTGCTGCTTTCGAAAGGATATATCGTCCACGGCATCGTCCGCAGAGCTTCCACCTTCAACACCGAGCGCCTTGACACGATTTATGCCGACCCGCATGAGCTCGGCGCGCGCCTCTATCTGCACTATGGAGACATGGCCGACGGCGCGTCGCTCCGCAAGATCGTCGCCCAAGCCAAGCCTGCTGAAATCTACAATCTGGCGGCGCAATCGCATGTCCGTGTCAGCTTCGATCAGGCCGAATACACGGCCGACGTAGTCGCCACCGGCACTTTGCGTCTTCTTGAAACCGTGCGCGAGTACGCCGCATCAGGCCACGCTGTGAAATTCTATCAGGCTGGATCATCTGAAATGTTCGGCGCGTCCCCTCCTCCTCAAAACGAGGACACGCCGTTTTATCCGCGCAGTCCGTATGCGGTCGGCAAAGTCGCAGGACACTGGTTTGCCAGGAATTACCGCGAGGCGTACAACCTATTCATTGTGAACGGCATTCTCTTCAACCATGAATCGCCGCGCCGCGGGGAGACCTTCGTTACCCGGAAAATTACCCGCGCCCTGACCCGCATTAAGCTCGGATTGCAGGACAAGCTGTACCTGGGCAATCTCGATTCTTCGCGCGATTGGGGATACGCCGGCGATTTTGTGGAGGCGATGTGGCTGATGCTCCAGCAGCCGGAGCCCGACGATTACGTAGTGGCTACCGGGGAAGCTCACTCCGTGCGTGAATTTCTGGACATCGCCGCCGAACGCTGCGGCCTGGATTGGACCCAGCACGTTGAAACCGATGCACGCTACCTTCGTCCCACCGAAGTCGATGCGCTCTGCGGTGATGCGTCGAAGGCGCGAACCAAGCTCGGATGGAAACCGAAGGTGAGTTTCGAGCAACTGGTCGTGATGATGGTGGAACGCGACTTCGAGCTCGCCCGCCAGGAGCGTACGTTGGCCGCGGCTGGACACGTGGTGGTGTCCCGCGGGCTGTCGCACCGGTAGACCACGGAACATTTGGCTCATGGATAAATCCGCATCCATTTTTGTTGCCGGCCATCGCGGTATGGTTGGCTCGGCCATCGCTCGCCGTCTCGCCGCGGAGGGATATTCGCACCTCCTGCTGCGTACGCGCGCCGAATTGGATTTGACGCGCCAATCCGCGGTCGACGAATTTTTCGCCGCCGAGCGGCCTGCGTATGTTTTCCTAGCCGCAGCCAAAGTCGGGGGCATTCTCGCCAATTCGACCCGCCCGGCGGAGTTTATTGCGGAGAATCTCGCCATCCAATCGAACGTCATCGATGCAGCGTATCGCAATGGGGCGAAAAAGCTGCTCTTTCTCGGCTCCTCCTGCATCTATCCTAAATTTGCGCCGCAGCCCATCCGCGAGGAGTCGCTGCTCGAAGGCGCGCTGGAGCCGACCAACCAGTGGTACGCCATCGCCAAAATCGCGGGCATCAAAATGGCGCAGGCCTATCGCGCACAGTACGGTTTTTCTACCATTGCGTTAATGCCGACCAATCTTTACGGCCCCGGCGACAATTTCGACTTGCAATCATCGCATGTGGCGCCGGCCATGATCCGTAAATTTCACGAAGCGAAGATCGCCCGCGCGGCCGAAGTCATTTTGTGGGGAAGCGGGACGCCGCGGCGCGAGTTTCTGCATGTGGACGATCTCGCCGACGCCGCTCTGTTTTCAATGTTGCATCACGATTCGGAGCAGATTCTCAACGCCGGAACGGGCCAGGATCTGACCATCGCGGAGCTGGCGGAGACCATCCGCTCCATCACCGGATTTGAGGGAAACATCGTGTGGGACCGCTCGAAGCCGGACGGCACGCCGCGCAAGCTGCTGGACGTTTCGCGCCTGGCTTCACTCGGCTGGAAGGCGCGTATCCCACTGCGTGAGGGCTTGGAATCCGCCTATAAGTGGTATCTTGACCAGGCATGATGTCCCACGAAACAGCAGAACCTGCGAAAAACTTGGGACAGCCTACTCCGTCCCAAGGCGCCGTTTTTGCGCCGCGTGGACAAAGCGGGCTGTCCCCAGTTTTTCGCCCCATCCATTCAACCCCGCAGCGCTTTCATTCCCATCCTTGCCCGATCTCAGGACGGGGGAACACTCCGATTGTGGGGCGGTGCCATGCGCTGCCAGCGATATCGACTCCGCATCGCTACCGAGCCGTGACCGCAGGGAGCGGAGTCTTCGTAGATGTTTTCGAGAGTCTCGACGCCTGATAAGCTAGCCCATGGAAACGCTCTCGATCGTCATCCCTGCCTACAACGAAGAGCGAAGATTGCCGGCTACACTCGACCGGATTCTCGCGTACCTGGAGCACTTGCCGGTTTCCGTGACCGAGATTCTGGTCGTCGACGACGGCTCCCGCGACGGAACCGCGGCTCTAGTCGAAGCCCGGGGCGGCCTTATCCGCCTGGTCAGCAATCCCGGAAATCGCGGCAAAGGCTACGCTGTCCGCCACGGAATGCAGGCCGCCCAGGGCGATTGGATTCTGTCCACCGACGCGGATCTTTCGGCGCCGATTGAGGAGCTGGACAAACTAATCCTTGCCGCCCGCCGCGAAAGCGCCGTGGTCGCGATCGGCTCCCGCGCGCTCGATCGTAAACTGGTGAAGGTGCATCAGCCGATGATGCGGGAGGTGTCCGGCCGCGCCTTCAATATCGTGATGCGCCTGGTGACCGGGCTGCCGTTCCGCGATACGCAGTGCGGGTTCAAATTATTCCGCAAGGACGCCGCACGGCAGATTTTTTCCCGCCAGGTTGAGGAAGGCTTCAGTTTCGATGTTGAAGATCTGTTGATCGCCCAGACACTCGGGCTGCGCTCGATTGAAGTGCCGGTCGAATGGAGCAACGTCGAAGGCACCAAGGTCAGCCTCGCGCAGGGAATCAAATCATTCGCCGATCTGGTGCGGATCCGCAGCCGCGCCCTCCGCGGAACGTACAAATAAAAAGACCGGTAACGGCCGATAACTTTTCTCATGCGATCGCCCTCCTTGACGTCCGGAGTTCGATGAAGCCCGATGACTATCCCGCCTCCGAACCCCGACTGTAAAGGAGGGGATGTCTTAATGCTGCAACAGCACACAAATAAAAAATCCCCTCCCTGACAATCAGGTTCGGTAAAGGCCGGTATCTATCCGGCCCCGAACCCCGACTGCAAAGGAGGGGATGTGTTTTACGAAGCGTTCTAATGCTGCAACAGGGTCAAAATCTGCTGCGGAGCCGAGTTCGCCTGCGACAGGGCCGCGATGCCGGCCTGGAGCTGGATCTGCGATTTGGTCAGGTTGGCCGATTCCGTCGCCATGTTGGCGTCGCGGATGCTGGACTCGGAGGCAGCCAGGTTGGTCAACTGCGAAGACGCCAGGTTGATGGCGTAGTTCAAGGTGTTCTCGCCGTTACCCACAGCGGCTTGCGCCGTGCCAAGCGAGCTCACCGCGTTTGCCAGGGCGCTGACAGCCGCGGTCGCCGTGGCGATGTTGCTGATGTCCGCGGTGGAACCGGTGCCGTTGGCGGCCGAGCTCGATACCATGCCGCCGCTCTGTCCCGTGGTGCCGTCGGCGATGCCGGCGGAAACACCCGCGACCGAACTGGCAGGCGAAGCTCCCAAGCTAACCTTGAAGCCGTTGCCCGCGCTCATAAAGCTCACTCCCTCTACGCCGGTCGTGTTGCCCGTCGTGCCTTCCTGTTTGAATGCGCCGATCTGTCCCAGCGTGGAGTCGTTTGAAGCGGCAATCGCCGTGTTGATCGTATTGACCGCCTGGTCGAGCGTGCTCGCGTTGCTCGTGTTCAGGTTGACGTTCAGCGTGTGCTGCGCGCCACTGGCGTCTACCGCGCTCAGTGTGATCGTCTGCGCATCGCCCGCGTTGGTCAGGCCGGTGAATTGATACACCGCGTTGCCTGTTGCGTTGGTGGCCTGCTGTGCGCCGGCCGAATCGACGCTGTCCTGCGCCGCGTAGGCGCTGGCCGTGCTCC
>Ga0116129_1000173_pt1 | contig 46927 bp, 30 predicted proteins | sample June2015DPH_17_2_FD_89732 | JGI IMG/M metagenome (GOLD analysis project Ga0116129, IMG submission 89732) | Peatland microbial communities from SPRUCE experiment site at the Marcell Experimental Forest, Minnesota, USA - June2015DPH_17_10 | ecosystem: Environmental > Terrestrial > Soil > Wetlands... | reverse complement strand
CCTTCGCAACGAACAGCACCGCAGCAAAGAAGCGATTCCTCTGCTCGAAAAAGCCGTCCAACTCGCCCCTCCTAGTGAAGCGGCGCACTACGCGCTGATGATCGCCTATCGCAATACCGGCCGCATGGACGATGCCCGCCGCGAAAAGACCACGCTCGATGAGCTGCACAAAACTCCCGACGGCGAGTTTAGCGATTTTCTGAAGAAACTCGGCGAAAAGCCACCACCCCCGAAATGAGAGCCGCCCTGGTTCTGTTTTTTTGCGCCGCCATTGTCGCTGCTTTCACCCCAGCCTGGACCCCGCAGTTCCGCGACGAAGCCTCCGCCCGCGGCCTCTCGAGCGTCATCCCCAACGGCGGCATGAAATCGAAGACCTATATAATCGAGACCACCGGCAGCGGCGTCGCCTTCCTCGATTACGATAATGACGGACTCCTCGACGCCTTCGTAGCCAGTGGCGACGGTGCGCCATCGCGCCTCTATCACAACGAAGGCGCAGGCCGTTTCCGAGACGTTTCCGCTGAAATGGGAATCACCCGCACCGGCTGGGCCGAAGGCGTCTGCGCCGGCGATTACGATAACGACGGCTATACCGATCTCTTCGTCACCTATTGGGGCCAGAACACTCTCTATCGCAATGAAGCCGGGAAGCATTTTCGCGATGTCACCCGCCAGGCCGGCCTCCTTCAGGATCGCGTCCGCTACAACACCGGCTGCGCCTTCCTCGATTACGATCGCGATGGCCGCCTCGATCTCTACGTCTCCAACTATCTCGACTTCAACTTCGATTCCACCCCCAAGCCCGGCGCCAATCCTTATTGTTGGTATCTCGGCCTCGCCGTCAATTGCGGACCACGTGGCCTGCCTTTCGACCACAACCTCCTCTACCACGCCAACCCCGATGGCTCCTTCACCGACGCCTCCATCAAGAGCGGCATCGCCCAGCCCAGCCGCAGCTACTGCCTCTCCGCCCTAGTCGCCGATTTCGATGGCGATGGCTGGCCCGATATCTTCGTCGCCTGCGACCAGACCCCCTCCCTGCTCTATATGAATCAAAAGGACGGCACTTTCTCAGAGGAAGCCGTCCTCCGCGGCGTCGCCTTCGACGAGAACGGCAGAGCCATGTCCGGCATGGGCGCAACGGCCGGCGATTACAACCATTCCGGCTGGCCAAGCATCTTCCGCACCAACTTCTCCGACGAACGCGAAACCCTCTATGGCAACCAAGGGAACGGCGATTTCGAGGAGAGAACCATCGCCGCCGGCCTCGGCGCCAACACCCGCTACGTCGGCTGGGGATGCCAGTTCTTCGACTTCGATAATGACGGCTGGGCGGACCTCATCCTCGTCAACGGCCACGCCTTTCCGGAAATCGATCGCAAATCGACCGACCTGCGCTTCCGCGAACCCGCCATCCTCTACCGCAATCTGCGCGACGGGAAATTCGCCGACATCTCCAACCAAGCGGGACCCGGAATCGCGGCAGCGCACTCAGCTCGCGGCCTGGCCGTTGGCGACATCGATAACGATGGATCGCTCGAAATCCTGATCAACAATCAAGGCGAACCCCCATCCCTCCTGAAACTCGCCTCCCGGCCGCCCGGCAACTGGGTCCTGCTGAACCTCACTGGATCCAAATCCAACCGCTCCGCCATCGGAGCCCGAGTTCGCCTCACAGCCGCAGGCATCACCCAAACCGCCGAAGTCCGCAGCGGCGGCAGCTATTTATCCCAAAGCGATCTCCGCCTCCATTTCGGCCTCGGCACAGCCCCCCGCATCGACCGCCTGGAAATCGATTGGCCCAGCGGAGCCAAAACCGACCGCCGCAACCTGGAAGTAAATCGCATCCAAGCCATAACAGAGCCGTGACCACAGGGAGCGGTGCCTCTTTCTTCTTTCCTCCCAACACTTACCACTTTCACCCGTCCCGCGCCGCACAAACTCCGCGTATCTTGAGCACAGAGAGGTTGGGCACTGATCGGTTTCCAACCCGCCGAGGCTGAGGGAGCTCCATGGCAACCCCATACAGTCACACGCTGAAGGCGGTCAGGGAGTGTCGCGAGCCTTAGTGTGATGCCAGGCTGTTGAGGTTAGTCTAAACAGCCGCTTGCCTTTCTGCGATCGAGAGGTTGAGGGCCGGCCCTTATAATTTTGTTTGATCTTTGACAATTTGGCGTAAATCTTCCGGAATGATAGACTTTGCTCAATGGCGGATGAGCTTCATCGCCGGCAGTTTCTCGCGGTGCTCGCTTCATTGGGATTTCTCCCCTCAACCGATGCCGCTCCTACTCATTATGCGGCGCATTTCCGCAAACCCAATCCGTTCGATCCTGTTCTGGCTCACATAGATGCCGGTTCCGACAAATTTAAATTTGAAAAACAGGCCCAGGAAATCGAGAGCCGCCTTGCCTCGATGCTCCACGGGAAACCTCTGCCTCTCTCTCCCGGATTCCGCGGCTCGCCCTCCCTGCCGCAGCGCTACATCCCAATCGCCGAAGGTGTCTCCGAAGCCCAATTCGGCGAAGATCCCTGGAAACCAGCCTTCACTCACTGGATCCAATCCCTCGGCCAAATCCGCCGCGCCCGATTCTTCGTCTTGCCCGCCGGCCTGATCCGCTACGAAATCGCCAGCCCCGGCGCCTACCGCGTCGGCTTCTGGAACCAGGTCTGGAAGGACGGCAAGCTCGAATCCTGGCGCCCTTTAAGCGAGACCCTCGTCACCACTCCCGCCCCACTGTTCGACGACATCACCAGCCACTCGTTTGCCGGCGTGGGTTCGTTTCACCAGCAATTATTGAAAGGCAACGTCTGGTGGCGAGCCCGCCTCGACGCCGCCACCGGAATCACCGTGGATGGAACCAACGGCGTAGCCGTCGGCGACATCGATAACGACGGTTGGGATGAAATCTACGTCTGCCAAACCGGTGGATTGCCGAATCGTCTGTACAAAAATCGCGGCGACGCCACCTTCGAAGACATCACTGAAAAAGCCGGCGTCGGCGTGCTCGACAACTGCGCCTGCGCCCTGTTTGCCGACTTCCGCAACTCCGGCCATCAAGATCTGGTGGTGCTGCGCGACACCGGTCCGCTCTATTTCTTGAATCGCGGCGACGGCGTCTTCACTCACCAGCCCGACGCCTTTCACTTCCGCACCCCTCCCCAAGGAGCGTTCACCGGAATGGCCGCCGCCGATTACAATCGCGATGGCCGCCTGGACCTCTATCTCTGCACCTACGTCTATTTTCAAAGCGAGGATCAGTCGCGCTACCCCGTTCCCTACTACGACGCCCGCAACGGCCCGCCCAACTATCTGTTCCGCAACACCGGCTCCGGCTTCGAAGACGTCACCGCCGAAACCGGCATGAACCATAACAACGACCGTTTCAGTTTTGCCCCCGCCTGGTGCGATTATGACGGCGATGGCTGGCCGGACCTCTACGTCGCCAACGATTTCGGCCGCGGCAATCTCTATCGCAATCGCAACGGCCTGTTTCGCGACGAAGCCTCCGCCGCGGGCGTGGAAAACGTCGCGCCCGGCATGAGCGCAGCCTGGTTCGATTATGATGGCGATGGCCGTCCGGACCTCTATGTCTCGAATATGTGGACCGCCGCCGGCCAGCGTGTCGTAAAGGATCCCGCATTCGTTTCCGGCGGCGATCTCGATGCTGCCTGGCACACTCACACCAAAGGCAACTCGCTCTTCCACAACACCGGCGATGGTCGCTTCACCGACACATCCGCAGCGGAAGGCGTCGCTATGGGCCGCTGGGCCTGGAGCGCCGACGGTCTCGATTTCGATAACGACGGCTCGCCCGAAATCTTCATCACCACTGGCATGATGACCAACGCTTCGGAGAAGGATCTGGACAGCTTCTTCTGGCGCCAGGTAGTGGCGAAATCAGGCGCGGATTACGAGAATGGTTGGAACGCCATCAACCAGCTCATCCGCGAAGATTACAGTTGGTGCGGGCATGAGCCGAACGTATTTTACAAGCGGATTCAGGGGAAATTCTTTGATTTTTCAGGCGTCAGCGGAATCGATTTCGCCGATGACTCACGCGCCTTCGCCGCCACCGATATCGATGGCGACGGCAACCTCGATATCGTTCTGAAGAGCCGTCTCGGCCCGCAGATTCGTATTCTCAGAAACAATTGCGGCTCGCCTCGCCGTTCCCTCGCATTGCGCCTGCGCGGCGTCGAATCGAATCGCGACGCCATCGGTGCACGAATCGAAGTCAACGGGCACGTCCAGTATCTCAGCGCCGGAAGCGGATTCCTATCCCAGCACTCGAAACAAGTTCACGTTGGACTCGGAGACGCCGGGCAAGCGAACGTCTCGATCACCTGGCCTTCGGGCCGCATCCAGCAATTTGCCGATCTTCGCGCCGGCGCCTGCTACCAGATCACCGAAGGATCGGACTCCATTCAAGCCGTCCCTTTCCGCAAGCGCGCGCCCATTTCCTCCACGCCAGTCCAGCCCGATAATCGACCCGAATTCGGAGCCTCCTGGCTGCTCGATCCCGTGCCGCTGCCAGATACCCGCAAGGGTCCTGGCTTCCTTTTATTGACCGCCGGAAAGACCGCGGCGCCGCCCGGCCTGCCCTTCGAAGTGGTGGACGTCACTCAGGCCCCGCCGGATCTCGCCGCGCATTACTCCATCTTCCGCCGCTATCTTTTTGAGCTGCGCGCCGATCTCGACCTGCCTCTCCTGCTGCTCATTGACGAGCGCAGCCGGGCCCATAAATATTACGCCGAAATGCCTGCGCCCGAAACCCTTCGCCGCGATCTGGAAACGTTGCGTGCCGGGAGCACTCCGGAACTGGCGCTTCCCTTCCCCGGCCAGTATTATTCGCTCCCGCGCCGAAATCATTTGAAGCTTGCGACCGCGCTTTATTGGGCCGGATATCCAGATCAGGCGATTCCCTATCTCGAAGAAGTCCTGCGCCAGTCTCCTGATAATTGGAAGGCGCTCTTCGCGCTGGCGCAGATCCATTTTGAAGCGGAACGATGGAAGCCGGCGATGGAAAATTATCGCGCCGTGCTGCGCATTCGCCCCACCCACTTCGACGCATTGCTCGGCGCCGGCCAGACCAGTGCGCAGTTGAACGATTCAGCAGAAGCCGAAAAACTGCTCCGCCGGGCCATGGAATCGGATCCAAAAAATGCCGACGCCGCGGATCAGCTTGGATTAGTTTTAGCCTCGCAAGGCCGCGCCGCCGAAGCCAAAGAGTTGTTCCAGCGCGCCATTTCGCTGGACCGCGAACATGCCGGAGCCATCAATAACCTGGGCGTCCTCTACGTCAAACTGGGCCAGACCAACGATGCCATTGCGGCATTCCGCTACGGTATCGACGCCGTGCCGGACGACGCGACTCTCTATCTGAACCTCGGCCGTTTGTACCTGTCGCTGGGTCAGCGCGATAAGGCACGCGATGTGATGCAGAGCCTGTTGACGCGTAAGCCCGGCGATCCGGTGGCGCTGCGCGCATTGAAGGAGCTGGAATCACGCTGATCTGTGATATGTTGTTGCCATCATGAGTAAAATGCAGGTCGATCGCCGCTCGTTCCTCGTCGGAGCGGCGGCTGCAATCGCCCAGGCCGGCGACGAAAAAAACTCAAACACGCAAGCTTCAAACGCGCGCCGAAGCTATGATTTATGCCGCAATTGGCGCTTTCTTCCGCGCGCTGGAGACGACGCTCTCGAGGCCGGCTTCGACGATTCTAAGTCGGAGCGAATCACCATTCCGCACTCCAACGTTCGTCTGCCCTGGCACAGCTTCGACGACCGCGCCTACGAGTTTATTTCCGTCTACCGCAGGCGCTTCCGCCCACTTGCAGCGTGGCGCGGCAAGCGCGTATTCGCGGACTTCGACGGCGCCATGACAGCCGCCACCGTGGCCATCAACGGACATACTTTCCCCGAATATAAAGGCGGTTATACGCCTTTCTCAATGGAACTGACCGATCATCTGCATCACGATGCCGATAACGTTCTGGCGGTGAAGTTGGACTCCACCGAACGCGCCGATATCCCTCCCTTTGGAGGCAACATCGATTACCTCACCTTCGGCGGAATTTATCGCGACGTGCATCTGCGCGTCGTCCCGAAAACTTTTATCGCCAATGTGTTTGCGCGGCCTGTTCGCGTATCGGACCCCGAGCCCGGCCTCAACGTTCGTTGCTGGCTGGATGGATCAATCGCAGCCGGAGCTAAGCTGGCGGTCGAACTGCGCGATGGCGACCGCGTTCTCGCATCGAAGGAATCTCCCGTGGACAGTGCCGGTGGTGCATTTCACGAAGTCGCGATCGAGCGCACCGGCAAAGTTCAACTCTGGGATCTGGAACATCCCAAGCTGTATCAGGTACGCGTGAAGCTCTCGAATCCGGATGGATCACAGGACGAATACTCCACCACCGTCGGCTTCCGCGATGCCCGCTTCACGCCCTCCGGATTCATGTTGAACGGCAAGCATATTAAGCTGCGCGGCCTGGATCGCCATCAGACGTTTCCCTTCGTCGGCGGAGCCATGCCCGCGCGCGCCCAGCGCCGCGACGCCGATATCCTGCGCTACGAACTGAAGTGCAACATCGTCCGGACCTCTCACTATCCGCAAGCGATTTCCTTTCTCGATCGCTGCGACGAGATCGGCCTGCTGGTGCTCGAAGAGATCCCCGGCTGGCAGCACATCGGCGAAAATGACTGGCAGGATGTCTCCGTCCGTAACGTCGGCGAGATGATTCAGCGCGATTGGAACCATCCCTCGATTATTTTATGGGGCGTGCGCATCAATGAATCGCAGGATAATCACGACTTTTATACACGCACCAATCAGTCGGCGCACTCGCTCGACGACACCCGGCAGACCGGCGGTATCCGCTACCTTTATAATTCGGAGCTGCTCGAAGACGTGTTCACCATGAACGATTTCGGCTTCCCGCTGCGCCCGCCCAACCATCCTTTGTATCTCAACACCGAATTCAGCGGCCACATGTTTTCCACCAAGCGCTTCGATCAGGTGGAGCGCGTCGCCGAACACATTCACCGCCATGCCCGCGTCCATGACCAGATTGCTTCGAGCGATCAATACGCCGGCGGCATCGCCTGGTGCGCGTTCGATTACAACACGCATGCCAATTTCGGCTCCGGCGACCGCATCTGCTATCACGGAGTCAGCGATATTTTTCGCATCCCCAAAGTCGCCGCCGGTTTCTATAAATCGCAATGCGATCCTTCGGAGGAGATCGTATTGGAGCCTGGTTTCTTCTGGTCTTCAGGCGACCATTCGACCGCAGGCGGCACCGGCGTGGTGCCTATCTGCTCCAATTGCGAGCACCTGAAGTTTTTCGTCAACGGCCGCCTTCAGAAAGAAGCAGACCCCGATCGTGCCACCTACAGCCATCTGAAATATCCGCCGTTTATGGTGGGACTCACCGATGAACCAAAATGGGGCGACCTTAAAATCGAGGGCTATATCGGCGGCAAACTGGTGAAGACCGTGACCATGTCCGGTACCGGCGTCGATGCCGCTTTGAGCGTGGAGCCGGACGATCGCGAATTGCTGGGCGATGGCCGCGACGCCACCCGCGTGGTGCTGCGCATCACCGACGAGTATGGAAACAGCCGACCCATGTCGACCGGCGCGGTGCAGCTAACGATCGCCGGCCCGGGAGAAATTATCGGCCCCAATCCTTTCGCATTGAGCGGCGGAGCGGGCGCAATCTGGATAAAAGCTCGCGAAGGCGCAGGCGTCATTCGCCTGGACGCAGTGCTGGCCGGAGTAAAACCTCAGCACCTCGAAATCACCGTGCATCCAGCGGCGCGGGAACTGGTATAGTCAGCGCGCCGGTTCCTTCACCTGCACCACGCGCCCTCCGGCAACATTGCGCAGCGTTTGGACCGTCCCGCTGGGCCAGCGGATCTCGATAACATCGGCTCCGGCATCCTTGCCCAAGCCGAAATGCAGCGAGCCGGCGCTGGAGCTGGCATAGCCGGCCGCGGTCGAAACATGGTCGTATTGCGTCATCGATTTGCTCACCACTTTGACTCGCGCGCCGATCCCGTCGCGGTTGCTGTGCGTGCCTTCGAGCGCCAGCCCCAGCCAATGAGAATCGCCTGGACTCTCATTCATCCAGATCTCCGCCGGGCCCCCGATTGCCGTGACCACCACGTCCAGGCGGCCGTCCCCATTGAAGTCGGCGACGGCGCTGCCGCGATGGCGCGCCGGCGGTTTCGTCGAGAGAGTCAGCGCCTCAAACGTCGCGCCGCCCAAGTTGCGGAACACCGTATTCTGCTGCTCCACCGTGACGCGCGGCGCAGCTTGCAGGGATTGCACGTGGCCGCGCGAGACAAAAATATCCTTCCAACCATCGTTATCGAAATCGGCGATGGTGGGCGAGTATCCGGACATCGGCATGCTCAGCCGCTCCATGCGGCTCTGCTTGGTGAAGTCGGCGAACTCCAGACGCCCGCTCGCGCCTAGATTGCGGAACAGAGGAAAGGTCTCGTCATCGAGCGCCACCACCGCGATATCCGGATAACCGTCGTTATCCAAATCGCGCGCATCCGCGCCCATGCCGGAGATGAACTCGCCGTTCTCCCGCAACGCCACGTTGGCTTCGAAAGCCTGTTCCTCCAGACGCACTTTTCCGCCGGAGGACACATTTCGGAACAGCAGGTTGTACACCTTGTCGCAGGCGATAAACAGGTCCATGCTCCCGTCGAGATCGAAATCCGCGACGCCGATTCCCATTCCCTTTCCGGGATGCGCGGCCACTCCGGATTCGCGCGATACATCCTGAAATTTCCCGTTTCCCAGATTCAGAAAGACCTGGTTGGGCGACGGCTTGTAAAACTTTGGATGGCAATATTCGCGGGTCTCTTTGTAATTGCAAACCGGCTCCGTGGCAGCGTCCCAGCGCAGGTAATTCACGATGACCAGGTCCAGCAATCCGTCGTTGTTTAGATCCACCCAGGCGCCACCGACGCTCCAGAGCGCGCCATCCGCATCGGCGGAACTGCCGGCCAGACCGGCTTTTTCTGTGACATCGGTAAAGGTGCCGTCGCCGTTGTTGTGATAGAGCGTGTTGTGATGCACGCCTCCCACGAAGATGTCCTCAAAGCCATCGTTATCATAGTCGCCGATAGCTACACCGATGTCGAAGCCGGTGCCGGCCAGTCCCGCCTTGTCCGTGGCGTCTTTGAAATGGCCGTGTCCATCGTTGAGAAATAGCCGGTTGGAGTGACGCGGCCCGGTCTTCTTCAGCGAAACGACATCGGCGCCGTTCGTAAAGAAGATATCGGGATAGCCGTCGTTATTGGCGTCGAATACGGCCACGCCGCCGGCCATCGTCTCCGGCGCGTGTTTCTGGGGCGTTTCACCGCCATTCAGCTCGAAATCGATGGCCTGCCAAGAGAAGCGAATCGCGCCCGGAGCCGGGGGCTGGGCTGGACTGCGAAGCACCAACGCCCCAAACAGCATGGCCCCCATCGCGAACCAAACGCGCATGGTCCTAACGTAGCAGGAAGGCCGGCTTAGAACAGCAGCTTCAGAGCGAATTGAATGTGCCGTTCGGTTCCCGCGAGCGTGCTGGTCACCTGGCCGAAGGACGAGGAGCCATAACTGCTATTCGGGAAATTGAATTGAGGCGTGTTGGCAAGATTGAAAACCTCCGCCCGGAATTGCATTCTGATCCGCTCCGAAAACGGGAAATCCTTGAAGATGGATAGATCGATATTCCGAAGCGGCGGGCCGTAATTCGTGTTGTCGCCGAGATTGCCTTCCGTCAGCGGCGCCGGTGCGGTGAAGTTCGCGGTATTGAACCATTGCGATGGCGTGCGTCCGCCGGCGGGCGCGGCATTGGGGTTGGCTCCCGCTACGAGATCAGGGAAGCAGCCGGCCCACACGCCCTGGCATCCGCTGGCGCTCACCGTATACGGCTGGCCGGTGTGCAGGGTGAGAATGGTGTTGAGCTGCCAACCGCCCACGACCAGGTCCTCCGCACGGTTCATCGCCGTTCCGAACTGCCGGCCACGCCCGAAGGGAAGGTCATAAGTCAGACCGGTGGTGAAGTTGTGGCGGATATCCCATGCGGCGCTCGAATAATCCAGGTTGTAGTCGAGATTGCTCTTGGTCTGGAAATTGTTCGAGCCGCTGAGCGTTGTGCCGGTATTGGCAAGCGCATGGCCGTAGGTATAGGAACTGATGAACTGGAGACCGCTCGACAGGTGCTTCTCCAGCTTCGCGGTGCCGGCTTCATACTTACCCATGCCGAAGCTCGACGTTCCAGAAATGCTGCCGATATCGGGATACATGCGGAGCGAGTTGCAACTGATGCTGGTGTTCAGGGTCGCCAGGTTCGGGCACGGGTTGTCGTCAGGTTGGAAAAGCTGGTGCGACGAATGATTGCCCTGGTAGCCGATTTCGAGGGCCATATTGTGCCCCAAACTCTCCTGAATGGCGAAGTTCCACTTCTGCACCATGGGATTCAAAAAATCGTTGGCCACTTCGCGGAACTGAAGCGAACTGACAGGATAGGTAGTGAACACGGTGGTCGGATAGCCCACCGAAATTCCGCCGGTTGCCGCTCCGTTGGCGAAGTATGGATCGGGGGCAAAACTGTTGACGCCCGCAGGCCGGTTCAATTGCGGAGACTCATTGAACGGCGCCGATTCGCCGCGGTTGGGATTGCCGCCTTGCTGTTCCTCACCGCCATAAAAGACGCCGTACGCAGCGCGGATGACGGTCCGTTCCCGCAGAGTATAGGCGAAGCCGACACGGGGACCAAAATCGTGTTTATCCCAGGGAATCAGATACTGAGAAACGCAGCCGCGGCACACCTTGACGTTGGGGAAATCGGCAGGGTAGGTGATGCCGTTCAAGGTGTACGGGGTGTTGAAATTCGGCGGTAAAGGCGCATCCTGATTGGGGCCGGAAGGAATTTCCAGCGTCAACGTGTCGATATCAAAATTCGACTGCCGTCCATGCTGCTCCCCGATGGGCGACCACAATTCGTAGCGAAGGCCATAATTGATGGTCAGTTTACGGGTGATCTTCCAATCGTCCTGGGCATAAAAATCGTACGACTTGCGGGTGGAAGAGATGAAGTTGGTGGTCGAGATCTGGCCGTTATCGATGGCGCCCAACAGGAAAGACGCGAACTCATCGCCGGTGTCGGCGGCGATCGTTCCGTTGCGGCCGCCGGTATCGGTAGCGGTCGATGGATAGGCGGTTTCGGTGCGGGCGAAGTTCATTTCGCCATGCGGATAGGGCACCTGGAAGAAGGGGAACTGGATGGGCTTGACTTCGGCGCCGAACTTATAGGAATGGCTTCCTTTTGTGATGGCGACGTTCTGGATGAAGTCCCAAACGTTGCTATATTCCTTGGTCGGCAGCCAGTCGTTTGCGCCCACCTGGCTGTAATCGCCAAGACCGAATTGGGGAAGGCCGCCGTTCAAAGTTGTGGTGGGGTCCAGACCGCCGATCCCCACTGCCTTGAATTCATCGGTGCCGGAGTTGGCCTGGGTGCGCGCGGTGACCAGGCGGCTGAAGGCGATGCGCGACTCCGAAATGATCGCGGGAGTCCAGATGCGGGTATAACCGAGCTGAGCGTTGCGGCCCAGGTCCTGTTCACTGCTCCCATAAAAATTGCCGCCATCGAGCGCGCCCTTAAATGGGGGCGTGCTGTTCTTCGAGGTATTGGTCCAACTGATGCTGCCGAAGAGGCTGTTCTTATCGTTAATCTTGTAGTCCACTCGGCCATCGCCCTGATCCGTTCTCAAGCCTCCGGCGGTCAGCGCATAATAGTCGTTGGCGGGATAGTTGCCGGGAATGACGGGTTGATTGGGGGCCGGGTAGAGAGACGCGATCTTCACTGCCGCCGGATCCATTTCGGTGGGCGGAATGATATTGTTCGGGAAAGGAGTTCGGGTGCATACGCCGGCCGCATTGCAGGACGTGCTGTTGGGGTCGAAAATCTGGTTCTGAAGGATGCCGGGAGCGATCTGTTTGCCCAGCAGTCCGGAAAAGTTGCCCGCAATTTCAGCTTGTGTGGGAATGGTTTCGAACTGGCCATAGCCCAGATTCTGGACTACTCCGCCGGCGGTGATGATTTTGGTGCCCTGATAATCGCCGAACATGAACAGCTTGTTTTTGATGATGGGCCCACCAGCGCTGGCGCCGAACTGGTTCTGATTCAGCGGCGGACGCCCTACGCCGGCCAGGTTGTTTTCCCAACGGTTGGCGTCGAGATCGGTATTTTGTAGAAACTCGAACAGCGTGCCGTGCAGGCGGTTGGTTCCCGATTTGAGAGTGACTTCCACCACGCCTCCAGCAGCCCGGCCGTATTCGGCGTTATAGCCGTTGGTCAAGACTCGCATTTCGCCGATGGCGTCGAGCGAGGGTCCGATGACGTAGGAGGTCTGGTTGATGAAATCGATCACGTTTACGTTGTTATCGACTCCGTTGAGCAAGAAGTTATTCTCGCCGGTGGAACGGACGCCATTGGCTGAAAAACCGCCATTTTGCGCGTCGCGCGCACCCGGTTCGGCTACCAGAACGCCCGGAGAAAGACGGGCCAAATAAGAAAACACACGCTGTCCGCCCATCGGCAACTCGCCTACCTCGGCCGCATTCAGATTGGCGCCCTGGGCCGTATTTTCGGTCTGCAATAACGGGGCATTCGCCGATACTTCGATCGACTCCGTGACGTTGCCGACCGCCAGAACTAGAGGTACGCCGATGCGGTCGCCAGCCGTGACGACAACATTTTCCTGGGCCACGCGGCGGAATCCCTGGGCACTGGCGGTGATAGTATAGATACCTGGTTTCAGCGCCGGGCGCACGTATTCGCCCACCGTGTTTGAGATCACGACGTAGCTGAGGTTGGTGGCGACTTCGGTAATGGTGATGGTGGCGCCTGGAACGGCAGCGCCCGAAGGATCAGTAATGGTCCCTACGATGGTGCCGAGGTCTCTTTGAGCAATAGCGGCGACCGTGAAGAACAGGCCGAGAAGTAATCCTCTAGTGAATCTTACTTGGTGCATAGTTCTCCCCTATGGGCCTCTGACGTTGAGGTGATCGACAGTCCCTACGCTTTCCCCTGGTAAGCGTTTACATCGAGATATTAGGGCAAGAAAGATGTCAAGTCAAGATTTTTTTGAGTTTTGCGTAATTGGTTTGTATTATTTCAAATTTCGGCGAGTTTTCCACAGGTTTGCTCATCATTCCACAGGGTGTGGGCTTCGTGCGTGCTAATGAATCGCTGGGCTATCACAGACATATGAGATGGATATTCCAAGGAATCCCGGCTCTCGGGGAGGCGAAGAAGTAATTTGGCGCGTCGCCTACGCAAACGTTTACTAGTCTTGGGCGCATTCAGAGCTATACTGGGTTGTGCGATCGTCCAGGAAGCTGAATGTGAGCATTCGGGATGTAGCGGCCAGGGCGGGCGTCTCGACTGCCACGGTGTCGCACGTACTGAATGGAACCAGACGGTCCAGCCCGGACACCCAGCAGCGGGTGCTGACCGCGATTCAGGAATTGGGCTACTCGCAAAATCAGGCCGGACGGGATCTAGCGCGCGGTCGCAGCAGCCTGCTGGGGCTGATCATATCCGACATCCGCAATCCTTTTTTCCCGGAGGTAACGGGCGCGTTTCAGGAACAGGCGCTGCTGAATAATATGGACGCGCTGGTGATGAACACCAACTACGATGCCCATCGCACTATGAGTTCCGTGAAACGGCTGATGGGCTTGCAGGTGCCGGGCGTGGCGATTCTGACGTCCCAGATCGATCCGGCTGTGGTCAGCATGCTGGCGGAGCACAAAATCGCCGCCGTCTATCTGGATTTAGGACGCGTGGATGCTTCGATCAGCAATATCGTGCTGGATTATGAACACGGAATTGTGGAAGTGATTGAACATCTGACGAAGCTGGGACACCGGCGCATCGCTTATATCGGCGGCCCGCTGCATCTGCACTCCGCGCAAAGACGCAAGAACGCGTTCCTCGAAAGCGCGATGCAAATGGGACTCGAAGCGCCGCAGACGATCGATGCCGATTTCACCGTGAAAGGCGGATATTTCGCGACCTCGAAGCTGCTGAACGGGTCGTGGCCCAGCGCCATCGTGGCCGGCAACGATCTGACGGCGATTGGGGTGCTGCATCGCGCTTACGACGGCGGGCTGCGGGTGCCTGACGATTTATCGGTGGTCGGATTTGACGATATTCTTTTTGCGGAATATACCCAGCCCGCGCTGACCACTGTCTCCGTTCCGCGCATCGAGATTGGGCGGGTGGCTTTTCAAGCGCTGTGGACGATGATCGCAGATCCATCGCACACGGGACGGGAGTATTGGGTGGGCACGAAACTGATCACACGGCAAACCACAGCGGTTGCGAAAGTTTCCGCATCCGGATAATTTAAATATGGCCATGCTGAACCGCCGTGAAATTCTGGACGTTGCGATGCGCGCCGCCGCGCTGCCAGGCGGAGCTGAATTTTTCGCAGCGTGGCTTAGGGCGTCGGATGATCATCAACATCCGAATGCTCCGCCGGAGCCGCCGCTGCTGCGCGATTATCAGCCGAAGTTTTTTTCGCCTGAGGATTTCAAGGTGGTGCAAGCGTTCACGGAGATTCTGATTCCCACCGACGATACGCCGGGGGCGCGGGAGGCGCACTGCGCGCACTATATCGATTACCTGCTGCACGCAGCGGACGGGGTCGCGCCGGAGATGCAGAAGCAATGGCGGGAAGCGATGGCTGCGCTGAAGGAGGCTGGATTTCACGCGGCCGATGCAAGTGGCCGCGCGGCTTTGATGGAACAGATCTCGCGGCCGGAGAGGGATCGTTCCGCTACGCATCCGGCTTTCGCGGCCTATCGTTTAATAAAGCAGCAGAATACCTTCGCGTTTTACACCTCCCGCGCCGGAATGATCGAGGCGCTGGATTACAAAGGCAACTCATACAACACCACGTTTCCGGCTTGCGATCATCCGCAGCACCACGTTGTCTAAATGCCTAAACTCTACGATGCCATCGTGGTCGGATCGGGCGCCTGCGGCGGTTGGGCGGCGATGGAACTGGCCCGCGCCGGCATGAAAGTTTTGATGCTGGAAGCGGGAGGAAAGATTGTCCCAGCCCAGGATTTTCATCATCGGTTCCTCTATGAAATGGAGTTTCGCGGGCAAGGCGCGCCCGGCTTTATGAGGCGCTATACCGGCAGCGAGCGGAACTACCGCATTATGCTGGACCGGACCGAGAATCCTTACACCACGGCTCCGGGCACGAACTATCAATGGACGCGATCGCGCTGCCTGGGCGGGCGGACCATGCATTGGGCGCGCGCCACGGACCGGATGGCGGACTACGAGTTTAAGGCCGCTTCCCGCGACGGGTATGGAATGGATTGGGCGGTGAACTACGCCGACATAAAGCCGTATTACGACCGGGTGGAGCAATTCATCGGCGTCAGCGGGGCGATGGAGGGGCTACCGCAGTTTCCGGACGGCGAGTTTCTGCCTCCCATGGCGCTGAATTGCGCCGAGACAATTTTCACGGCGGCATCGAAGAGCCTCGGCTGGCGGACGACGCATCGGCGCCTCGCGCAGTTGACGCGGATGCATAACAATCGGCCTCCGTGCCACTATTGCGGCAACTGCGTGAACGGATGCGATGTCGGGGCGATGTTCAATAGCGTGGCGGTGACGCTGCCTCCGGCGCTGAAAACCGGAAATCTGGAAGTGCTGACGGATAGCGTGGTGGCATGCGTCCGCATGAACAGCGAGAATCGGGCGCAAGGCGTGACTTACATCGAGCGGTTCACGATGAAGTCGATCGACGTGGACGCAAGGTTCGTAATTCTGGCGGCGTCCACGCTCGAAAATACGCGGCTGATGCTGCTTTCGGCCAAAGGCGGCCTGGCGAATTCGAGCGGCCTGCTGGGCTATTACATGATGGACCAGGTGGGTGGAGGCGGAGTCTCCGGCGTGCTTCCCAAGCTGCGCGGTGGTCCCAGCCGCCTCGACGACGGCAAGTCCGCGGGCATCACCATTCCCAATTTTCAAAACATCGACAAGCAGACCGCGCGCAAGGATTTTATTCGCGGCTACGTCATGAACGCGACCGGAGGGCAGACCGAATTTCCCCAATACGCCGCTTCCCTGCCCGGCTATGGGTCGGAATGGAAAAAGGAAGTGACAAGCCGCTACGTGGCGCAGGCTCGCGTGTGGAACGCGGGCGCGGAGATGCTGGCGCGCAAGGAAAATTTCATCGAGCTGGATCCGGAAGTGAAGGACCACTGGGGCATTCCGGTGCTCAAGATCCATTTCAGCCACTCCGATAACGACCGCAAGCTGATCGCCGATTTTCAGGAAAAAGCGGAGGAGCTGTTTCGCAGAGCCGGCGGCGAAGTGATGCCGAGTCTGGGACGCGGCGGGCCGGCGGGTTTTCCAGGTGGACCAGGCTCGCCCGACGCGAGCCCTTCAGGGCAGCGCGACAATTTAAGCGGAGCCATTCACGAAGTGGGCACGGCGCGGATGAGCGTCCAGCCGAAGGACGGGGTGCTCAATTCGTACTGCCGGACTCACGACATTCCCAATCTCTACGTATTCGGCGGCAACGCGTTTCCCTCGACGGGCGACAAGCATCCGACGCTGACCATGATGGCGCTGAGCGCGCGCGGTTGCGATCATCTACTGGGACGCGCGTAGAGAATCAGGAATTACTACGCGGCCCGTTGCTTGGGTGAATCGAGCAACTGATCCAATTGATGAGCGCGCGTCTGAAGCTCATACAGAGAAGAAACGAACGAGACGCGCACGCCTTTTCCCGCGCGCTTCAACCTTGTCCATTTTTTGTGAAGCTGGGTCTCGAGGCTTTTCAGCTCTAGCAATTCTTTTACGACTAATTCTTCGTTGCGGTTAGACATGTCACCCTGTGAAGCACTTCGGCTGCCAGTCTTCAGCGGATGTTCGCCACAACGATCGAGGTAGACTGGATCCTGCAATTACTTATTTGTAGTCATAGAGATACAGGCACAAGAGCGACAGGTCACTGCGGAGACGAGTTGAGCGCTATTTCCCAAATTGAGATTCCAAATCTGCACTTCGCCGTTTTCCTTTTCACTCCTGTCGGGGACAGACTTTCAGACACCTAGTGGTTTTCGGCGATATCGTTATTGGTGCGCACCTAGAGAAATCCCCGCCCTCACGGACGGGGTTATAACCCCTACGAAATCGCCGAAATAGTCTACTAGAAACTACTGGTGCGCATCTGCTCGGACAGGTACTCGGAGGCTCTCATAGAGAGAGACAGAATGGTCATGGTCGGATTTTGCCAGCCGCAGGTGACGAAGCTTGCGCCGTCGACCACGAACACGTTCTTCACATCGTGACTTTGGCACCACTTATTAAGAACGCTTTTCTTGGGATCGTCCCCCATGCGGCAAGTGCCCACTTCATGGATGCTATATCCGGGTGGATTCACGCGGTCGGTCTTGCAAACAATCTCCCAGCCCGCTTCGTGGAACCACTCTTCAATCGTATCGGCGGCGTCCTTGCAGAGCTTACGCTCATTATCGGTATCGCGGGCTTCGATATGCAGAACAGGGATGCCCCAGTGGTCGACGGTCTTAGGGTCGATGCGCACATGATTCTCATAGCGGGCGATGCGCTCCCCGAAAATTCCACCGGAGACACAGGAATTCGCGTAGCTATCGAGCTTCTGCTGTAACTCCTCTCCATAAAGAGGAAAATGATTCGGACTCGCGCTGCCCCCGCTGTTCAAGGTGACGCAATAGCCCTTAATAAAATCGCTTTTCTTGTCTTTCGATAGATTGCGAAAACGCGGGATAAAGGAGCCTCCGCCCATCAGCCCGGAAGGAGCCTTGCCGTCGCGCGCTTCAGGAACCGATGCCACTACCGAAACGCCGTACATCTGGTCGACCAGATAGTGGCCCATCACGCCGCTCGAATTCCCGATCTTCGAATTCAGCAGCAAACGCGTGCTTTCGAGGCATCCGGCGGCCAGCACGATGGTCTTGGCCTTGACGTGCATCTCCCGCTTCGAGTGCCGGTCGACGAAGTGGACGCCGCTGGCGAGACCGGTGTTCTTGTCGGTGGTAATCTCGCGCACGATGGCGTTTTCCACGATGTCGAGCTTCCCGGTGGCTAGCGCATCCGGGAGCAGAAGATTTACCGAACTCGCCAGTCCGTCCTTGCCCAGCGCGGAGCGGCCTTTCGAGACGCCGATGCCGCGTTTATTGCAAATCTCCGTCACCTTTCGGATGGTTTCGGTATCGGGCGGATAAGAGGTTTCGACGAAATTACCATCCGGAAATTGCGGCCATGCTTCTTTGCGGCCCGCGACGCGAAAAATCTCTTCCACGCGCGAGTAATAAGGATCCAGATCGGCCAGACTGATCGGCCAGTTTTCGCCGGATCCATCGATTTCAGCCGCCTTAAATTCCAGATCGCTCAGGCGGAACGACTGGCGCGCCCAGAACAAAGAACGTCCTCCCAATAGACGCACGCGGACCCAGTTATAGGGCGCGTCCGGCGGAATCGTGTACGGATTCTCCTGTTCGTCCACCCATTGATTGGCGTTAAATTCATTCGCCTGGAAAACATGCGGCAGGCGCCCGGGTTTGTTGAAGCCTCTATAAGGAAGCTCATACACCTGCTTCACGCTGCGGTCTTTTTCGTAATCGGCTTCGGGACCGGCGTTCAGCATCAGGCAGGAGATGCCTTTCTGCGTCAGAATATTCGCCGCCATCCCTCCGGAATGTCCGGAGCCCACAATCAGCACATCATATTGTTTAATCGCCACGTCGTGCCCCTTTTAATCGTGTTCCTTTTAGCTGATGGGATCGATCGGAGCCCAGTACAATCCGCTGCCGCCGCGGGTGAATCTACCGCCGGTCGTCGATGCCGCTGCTGCATACTCGCGGGAGTTCGTGGTCGCGGTGCGAAGATCCTCATGGACCTGCGCCAGGAAGCTCTTCATAGGATCCTTCGGAAGGTCCTGCGGCCATGGGCGCGCGACCAGTAGCGGACGGATCAGCTTGTCGGCCTGTTTAGGATCGATCGCAGCGAACGGGCTGCCGAACGTTTTTTTTGCTTCGGCATTCAGGGTGTCGAGCCCATGCTGATAAGACAGTTGGCGGTCCTTAGGCGAAACGCTCAATAGAAAATCCAAAAATTCCGGCGCCTGCGCGTCGACAGCGCCGGGTTTGCCCTTCATGGGCGGCACCAGGATGGTGGCGAGCTTGGTGAGTGTGGCAAGCTGATCCGCGGTAAAGAAGTGTGGACTGGTCTCGGCGGTAACATCCACTTCAGTGACCGCGAGGTGCGGAGCGCTCTGCGGCTGCCGCGGACGTTCCCGAGCCGGCGTAGTCGCTGCCGGGGGAGGCTGCTGGGTGGGCGTCTGCTCGGCTAAAACCACGGCGGGAAGAACCGTGGCCGTGAGTGCGGATCGAAAAAAATTACGGCGCTTCATAGGCTGTTGCTTCTGCTAGGATGGTATCGCAAATGGCCTTCCGAATGTCATGCGCGATCGTCATTCTGCTGAGCTCCTTCGCGACCGCCGCTGATCTACCCGATGGACCGGGGAAAATAACGGTGCAGCGCGTATGCGGCAACTGCCACGCGGCGCAAATCGTGATGACGCGGAAAGCATCGAAGGAAGGCTGGGAGCGCATTGTCGCCGATATGGTCGATAAAGGCGCCACCGCCACCGATGCGGAGTTCGACGAGGTGATCGCCTACCTGGCGAAAAACTTCCCGGATACCGGCGGCAAGACGAAAATCAACGTCAACACCGCCGCCGCCGAAGAACTGGCCGCGACGCTCGAAATATCCACCGACCTGGCTGTCGAGATCGTGAAATACCGTTCCGAGAAAGGCAAATTCAAATCGATCGAGGATCTGAAGAAAGTGCCGGGCCTGGATGAGAAAAAAGTCGAGGGAAAAAAGGACCAGCTCGCCTTTTGAGGATTCTCAGGCTCTTTTGCGCGGCGAGCCAGCCGAACCAGCTCTGGATCGCGCCTAACTCCTTCACATGAGCTGTTTCTTTTAACTTTAAATAGAAACGTCACGTGTTCAGGCGACTCTATTCAGGTAGTTTGGCTCGGTTGAATAGAAGTTCCCAAGGAGAATTGATATGGCTGCCAATGAAACGAAAAAATGTGCCCATCCGGCCTGCCGCTGCATGGTCGGAGATGGCCAAAAATATTGCAGCCAGCGCTGCGAAGACGCGAAAGACGAGGTCGAAATCTCCTGCGATTGCGGCCATGCCGGTTGCGCGCTCTAAGACGCGGCTCCGGTCATCAATCCAAAAAACCTTATGAATCTACTTTTGATCATTTTGATTCTACTGCTGCTTTTCGGCGGCGGCGGCGGATATTACTACGGCGGTCCGATGGTCGGCGGCGGCATTGGCGGCCTGGTGCTTATTATTCTCGTTATATACCTGCTGGTGGGGAGGCGAAGACTTTAGACGAGCGGACGGCGCCACCATGCTAAAATTGTTGATAACTTGGTTGCACAATTCCTATGACCGATCCGATCAAGTTACGCGGGCTGGTGGCTTGTTTCGGGATGATGGCGGCGTTTGCTATCGCCCAAACCCCGGCGCCGGCTGATCCGAACGCTGCGCTGATCAAGCGCTATTGCGTGGGCTGCCACAACAATTCGTTGAAGACGGCCGGGGTCATTCTGCAAGGCGTAGACCTTACCTCGGTTGCCGGCAAAGAGGATTTGCTCGAACGGGTCCTTCGGAAGGTGAAGACGGGTCAAATGCCTCCGCCCGGTATGCCGCAACCGCCCGCCGCTGCGGCAGCCGCGTTCCGCCAATGGCTGGAACAGTCTCTGGATGCTGAGTCGGCGGCACATCCTAACCCTGGACGGATGGCCATTCATCGGCTGAATCGAGCTGAGTACAGCAACGCAATCCGCGACGTGTTGGATCTCGACATCCATCCGGGAGAGCTGTTATTGGTGGATGATTCCGGCTACGGCTTCGATAATAATGGTGACGTTCTGTCTGTTTCTCCGGCCCTGTTGGACCGTTATCTGACGGTGGCGCGCAAGGTTTCCCGGCTGGCAATTGGCGATCCGACGATCAAGCCGGTTGAAGAGTCCTTCGAACCTCGGCGCGGCGGCTCCAATTCGCCGGTCCCGCCGAGACTCGAGTGGGTGAGCGACGACTTGCCGTTTAATTCCGCGGGCGGCGTAGCGGTTCATCATTATTTTCCGCTGAACGCCGAATATGTTCTGCGCGTAAAATTTGGCGACCCCGACGCTCCCTCGAACGGGAAGACGATCGAGTTGCGGATTCCGATTCAGGCTGGTCCGCGCACCGTAGGCGTGACGTTCCCTCGGGAATCGCTGCTACCCGAATTGTCTGCTGTACCCGGGCATCGGCCGGATAGTAGGGAGGTAGCCATCGACTTACGCCTGGACGGAGCCAGTTTGAAGCGCACCACGACGCCCGGCGTTGCCGGCTCCTTACCGCGGATCGCCAACCTCTCCATTGCCGGACCCTATAATCCCAGCGGTTCCGGCGACACGCCGAGCCGCCGGAAGATTCTTGTTTGCCATCCTGCGAACCCAGCCGAGGAATCTCATTGCGCCGAGGAAATCGTCTCCAAACTCGCCCGCCATGCCTATCGGCGGCCGGTCACCAGTTCCGACACCGCGCCACTTTTGGCGTTTTACCGGCAAGCCAGGCGCAAGGGTAACTTCGAGTACGGCATCCAGAAAGCAATTGAGGCGATCCTGATCTCGCCAGACTTTTTGTTCCGGGTTGAATCGGATGTCCCTTCGAAATCGGCGACCGGACCGATGCACCGCGTGGCCAGTCTGGATCTCGCTTCCCGCCTTTCGTTCTTCTTGTGGAGCAGCGTCCCGGACGACCAGTTGCTTGATCTGGCGGTCAGCGGCAAACTTTCGAATCCGGATGTTCTGAAGCAACAAGTGGCCAGGATGTTGGACGACCCCAAGTCCAGTGCATTAACCACGAACTTCGCCGGTCAGTGGCTTTTCGTTCGCAATCTGGCGGCGGTGAGACCCGATCCTGTCATCTTTCCTGAATGGGACGAGAGTCTTCGCGCCAGCATGCAGCGCGAAACGGAACTGTTCTTTGATAGCATTCTCCGCGAAAACCGCAGCGCGCTCGATCTATTGCGCGCGAACTATACGTTTATCAATGATCGTCTTGCCAAGCATTACGGAATTCCCGATGTTTACGGATCGCAGTTCCGCCGCGTGTCGCTCGACGATTCGAATCGCGGCGGTCTGCTGGGGCAAGGCAGTCTGCTCACCGTGACGTCGCCGCCGAACCGGACTTCGGTCGTGAAACGAGGGAAGTGGGTGTTGGATAACCTGCTCGGCGCGCCTCCTCCTCCGCCTCCTCCCGTGCCGGCGCTCGAAGAAACCACCAAGGGAAACCATGCGTTGAGCCTGCGTGCTGCCCTGGAGCAGCATCGCGCTGATCCAGGTTGCGCCAGTTGCCACAAGGTGATGGACCCCATCGGTTTTGCGCTCGAAAACTACAATGGCGTCGGTGAATGGCGTACCAAGGACGGGAACAACGAAATCGATCCGTCGGGGAAACTGCCGGATGGGACGGAATTCAGCGGACCTGCCGGTCTCAAAAAAGCTTTGACCACGGTGCGCCGCGAGCAATTCGAATCGGCGGTGGTGGAACGTCTTTTAACGTACGCCCTTGGCAGAGGGGTAGAATATTATGATCAGCCGGCTGTACGGGCCATCGTGCGCGAAACAGATCCCAGGGAATGCCGGATGAGAGACGTAATTACGGCAATCGTTTTCAGTACTCCGTTTCAAATGAGGAGGTCGGTGGACCAATGATCGTCAGCAGGAAACACTTACCGCGCCGGGCATTTCTACGCGGAGCCGGAGTCGCACTGGCGCTGCCATTTCTCGATGCGATGGTGCCGGCGTTCGCGGGCCCCTCGAAAGCGGGAATCAGCGCGCCGGTGCGCATGGGATTTGTGTACGTTCCGAACGGAATCATCGAAACCAGTTGGCTGCCATCGACCGAAGGCGCGGGGTTCGAATTCAACAAAACGATGAAATCCCTGGAGCCGTTCCGGGAACAGGTTCTGGTGTTGAGCAACCTTGCCCAGATCAACGGCCGTTCGCTGGGCGATGGCGGCGGGGATCATGCCCGCGCCGGCGCGAGCTGGCTGACCGGGGTGCATCCGAAGAAGACCGAGGGCGCGGACATTCACTCCGGCATTTCCGCCGATCAGATCGCCGCGCGGGCGTTCGGGAAGCAGACCCAGTTCGCATCGCTTGAGATCGGCGTGGAAGCTCCGTCGCTCGCGGGCGGGTGCGATTCGGGATATAGCTGCGCTTATACCAATACGGTTTCCTGGAGCAGTCCGGCAACACCGAATCCGATGGAAGTGAATCCGCGGACGCTGTTTGAGCGCCTTTTCGGAGACGGCGAGGCCACCGATGCCGCGACGCGTCTGGAAGCGATGAAGGAGCGGGGCAGCCTGCTCGATTTCGTGAAGGGCAGTGTGGATCGTCTGGAAACACGCGTCGGTCAAGGCGACCGTCATAAGCTGACCGAATACCTGGACGCGATTCGCGATATCGAGCGCAGAATTCAAAAGGCGGAAGAACAAAACGCCACCATGAAGATCCCGCACATCGACCTTCCCGTTTCGGCCCCGGAAGAGTTCGTGGATCATGCGCGACTGATGATGGATCTGATGGTGGTGGCCTATCAGACGGACCTGACGCGCGTGGTCAGTTTCATGCTCGCCCGCGAAGGCAGCAACCGAAGCTACCGCGAGCTTGCCATTCCCGACGGGCACCACGATTGCACCCATCACCAGAACGATCAGGTCAAGATCGACAAGACGATCAAGATCAATACGCATCACGTGGATCAACTCGCCTACCTCATCAACCGGATGAAGTCGACTCCGGATGGAGATGGAAATCTGCTGGATCACTCGATGATCCTTTATGGCAGCAGCATCAACGACGGAAATCGCCACACGCATACCGATCTGCCACTAGCTCTGATCGGCGGCGCGTCGGGCCAGCTCAAGGGCGGCCGGCATATCCGGTATCCCGAAGACACTCCGATGACCAACCTGCTGTTGTCGATGCTCGACAAGGCGGGAATTCCCACTGAGAAACTGGGCGACAGCACCGGCAAGCTCGAACACCTGTCCGACGTTTAGAAGGTCATGAAGATTTCCCGATGGGCGGCGTGTCTGGCTTTAGCCGCGTCTCTGGCGGGTGCTGCCGACCTTCGATTATTGGACGCGGTGAAACGGCGCGACAGCAAGGCCTTTGAAGCCCTGCTCCAACAGCACGCCGATATCGACGCCGCTGCGCCCGACGGTGCGACCGCGCTGGCTTGGGCCTCGTTCTTAGACCTGCGGGAGATGGCGGAAAAGCTGATCGCCGCTGGGGCGAAGGTCAATACCGTGGGCGATTACGGCGAAACGCCGCTGACTCTGGCGCTCGCGAATCGCGATGCATCTCTGGCGGAAGAGCTTCTCAAAGCACGGGCCGAAGCGAAAGTCGCGCGCTGGAATGGCGAGACGGCTTTAATGATCGCCGCGGGCGTGGGTAGCGTGGAAGAAGTTAAGATGCTGCTGGATCGCGGCGTGGACGTGAACGGCGCGGAGCCCAAGAGCTTGCAGAATGCATTGATGTGGGCAGCATCGGAGGGGCATGCGGCGGTGGTGGACGTTCTGATCCAAAGGGGCGCCGATGTAAAGGCCACCAGCAAAGCGGGCTTCACTCCTTTGATTTTCGCCGCTCTTAAGAACGATCCGGTTTCGGTGCAGCGTCTTCTTGCCGCCGGCGCGAATCCGAACGACGCCATTCCGGATGGAACCAAGGTGCTGACGATCGCGACCTCGAAGCGCGGCTATGCGGCGGCCATCGCGCTTGTCGACGGAGGAGCGGATCCTAACGTTGCCGATAGCGCCAAGACCACGCCGCTGCATACGGCGGCCCAAGCCGGAGCGCTGGACCTGGTGAAGAAGCTGCTGGCCAAGGGCGCCAATGTGAATGTGCAAACAGCGCCGGCGAAGGAGAAGGGATTTTTCGTGATGCCTGGCGAGCAGACTCCTTTGTTGCTGGCCGCCCGATCCGATCGTGTCGACGTGATGAGAGTGTTGATCGAAGCGGGCGCCGATACCACTCTCAAGGCGCAGGATGGCTCCAGCCTGCTGCTGGCCGCCTCAGCCAGCGGACGTGTAACGGCGGCGAAGTATGCATTCGAATTTGACAAGAACGTCAAAGCGGTCGATAACAATGGTCAAACCGCGATGCATAAGTGCGTAAGCAACTTCGCCAGCGAAGCGACACAGGAGGATCGGACCGAGCTGACTCAGTTTCTGGCGGACATCGGCGTCCCTCTCGACCAGGATGATGCGCGCGGCAAAACTCCCATTGAGTTAGGCGATCCGATTCCTCTGGACCAACCGATTCAGCGAATGGCCGACATCATCGTGAGCCGCGGCGGCAAGCCGAAGGTTTTCCCGAAAGAATATAAGAAGCCGGCGGCGGCACCACTCCCCTGACTTGGGGCGAGCTACCAGAGCACGCAGGTCGACCCGGCGGGACAACTTACATAAAACCCCACCGTATAATTCCCTAATTGCGATTGCCCCAACTGGTCGAACGCGGCAACACCCATCGGGACCCAATCCATGATGCCTGTCGCCGGGACCTGGATGTTGACCTGATAAATTCCGGCCAGTTGCCCAGGCGCGGGACCCGCGTATATCACCGGGCAAATCGATCGATAGAGAGTCACCTGTAAGCTCGCCCCAGGCGCTAGCGCTCCAGAACCCGAGGCCACAGTTCCAGCCTGTAGCAAGGGACTGGTCGCGCCGAGCCCGGTCATAAAGAGGCTGATCACGGACCCCGGAGCTGCGAGATTGGTGTGCGAGTTCGCCGTCCCATCCTGATTGAGGGCGACCGCATCCCCATAGGCCAATCCGTCCGTCGTGATGATCCCAGGGGCGGCAGCTTGCGCTACGACCGGCAACTCCGCTGCGTTGCCGTTTTGCAGCACTTTCACGGTTACCGTCCCGCTCACGGGCAGCTCGGCTGGCGCCACTACTGTGATTTGATCCGGTTCCACTTCAATGAGTGGCGCGACTTGTCCGTTCATCAACACTTGCAGGCCTTGATCGCTCGCCGGCAACGTTCCACCCGAAAGAGTCGTGCCCATCGAACGTCCGCCCGCCACATCGTTGCCGCGTATGCGAACCATTTCGAGCGGCGCCAGGGCGGATTCATACCCGTGACTTGCATTCGCTACGCACGCGACTGACCCGTTCGGCCGCTCCGTGATGTGATATCGCAGAATCACGCTTTCAACGAAAAAGTAAAGATCGTTCCCCGCGTCCAGACCGGCAAAGCCCAATCCGTCAGCCACCATTCCGTTCGGAAGGGATCCGATAAAAGTCGAGTAAACCAGACTTTGCCCGTCGGCACTGAGCCTTGCGATGTAATTTGCCTCAGGATCGTTCGCGTATTGAAAGTTCGGAGCTGGATGACAGGGAATCCAAGCGTCGGGCGTCACCGGCAGGTCCGGCGAGTACGAAAGTCCCTCGAAAATCGCGTTTCCGCTCGTGTCGAGGAATACCGAAGTCACCTCATCCTCGCCGGACGTGCCTGTGAAATAGGTCGAGTAGACCAGCGCTGAGCCGGCGGGATTCAACTTCGCCACAAACCCGGAACTCAGCGATTCCCGATCGAGAAGCACGGCCGAAGTCTGAAACGCGTTCGGCGTGACTGGAAAATCCGAAGTGCTGGTCCCATCGAGTGCGCCAACGATCGTAAGATTTCCGTCCGCATCCGCCGCGATACCTCCTACCGTTTGCGTCCCCGAGCCCGCCAGTAAAGTCGAGTAAACCATCGATCCGGCCGCCGTTAGCTTCATTGCAAATATTTCGGACGGTCCCGACAGACTGGTTTGAAATGCCCCGGGCGTTGTCGGAACGCACTGGACACCGACGTTGTAGCATCCACCTGCGATATACAGATTACCGAGAGCGTCCGTTGCAAGGTTGCCGAGGCCGGATTCGGAACCTGCCGTGCTGTTGATCCAGGTCGCGAACGACAACGCCGTTCCGGTCGGGTTCATTTTGGCGACATAAGCTGCTTGGGATGTCGAGGCCGCCATTCCGGGCAATGGATTCACCTGCGGGACACTTATCGTTCCCGGTACGTCCACGCCAAAATACAGGCTTCCATTTCCATCGGGGACCAGCGCTACGATCCGGAGATTCGCAAAAAAATACGTCCCATAAATCAGGCCCGTGCCAGTGGAATTGAGCTCGGCTAGAAAATTTCCCGACTGGTTAGGCCCGGGCCCTGTCGTCGAAAATGCGCCCGGAGTCACCGGAAACGCCGGAGGCAGATTGCCGATAGGCGAGGCTGTACCCGCGACGTAGACCTTTCCCTTGGTATCGGCCGCGATGGCGCTGATTGTTGAGTTGCCGTTCAGGTCCGCCAGATACGTCAGCCAGATCAAACTTCCAGCGGGCGAGAGCTTTCCTACAAACGCCCATTTGCAACCCGGCTGAACGATCGGGTTGTTATCGGCACAGGCGCTGAACGTGCTTTGAAACGCACCTTGCGTTGTTGGCAGCGCAACCCCGGTTGTTCCTCCGAAATAAACATCTCCAGCGGAATCGACGGTCGCAACAGATACCAGTACGCCGCTTGGCAGGGAATACGTAAATCGAAACGGGCTGTCTACCGCCAGGCGGGCGGGGTGGGCTGGTCTTAGCTGCGCAAAAAGCCCAGGGATGGAGAGAAGGAAAAGACTGCTGCGAATCATAAGGACCTCCGAGGACGCGGCAGACTCCACTTGATTGTGGCATATTCACTCCGAACCTGTCGGGATCCAACGATTGTTATGATGACGGCTGGGTTCCGAGGCTCCTTAATGACAGGCGTAATTCTGGACGGCAAATACCGGATCGACAAGCAACTGGGTGCAGGCGGGATGGGCAACGTCTACCTGGCGACACATCTTGGAACCACTCGCGTCGTCGCGGTCAAGGTGATTGCTCCCAGGTGGGCCGCGGAACCGCAGTTTCTTGCCCGTTTTCAGAGGGAAGCGCAGGCGTGCGGGCGCCTGAGGCATCCCAACATTGTTAATGTGACGGATTTCGGGGTCGCGAAAGCGGCCGGCGGCGACATGCCGTACCTGGTGATGGAATTCCTGGACGGGCAAACGCTTTCGGATTTTCAGCACGCGAACCCACAGATCTCGCTGCCGCTTGCCGCGGACTTACTCGATCAGATCGGATTGGCCCTGGCGGAAGCACACCGGCATGGAATCGTCCATCGCGATATGAAGCCCGACAACATCTGGCTGGAACCGAATGGCCGCGGCGGTTACACGGTAAAGGTGCTGGATTTCGGAGTGGCGAAGGTAAATCTGCTCGGCGATTGGCCTCCCGCGGTCTACGAGACGGTGCCGGGCATCCCGCCGCTCCCGATTACGAGCGCTGAATCGGAAACGGTCGCGATGGATACAGGCGCAATAGATACACCGCAGCAGCCACCGCCCTTGCCTGCCGTGTTCACGCGAGCCGAGGAGATAGAAACGGTCGCCATGGCGCCCACTCCCTCCGGCCTGTCATCCTCCGGAGGCCCTTCATCCGGATCGTTCGATAATAGCTCTGGCGCGCAAACTATGCCGGGGAGTTTGTTGGGAACCCCCGCGTATATGTCGCCCGAGCAGGCGTTCGGCAAGGAAATCGACTTCCGGTCCGATATCTACAGCTTGGCCGTCGTCGCGTACTCCATGGTCTGCGGCCGGCTGCCCTTTACAGGAAAGTCCAGCGAACTATTCGATTATCACGAGAGCGGACATCCTCCGCCGCCTGCCAGCCTCGGCAAGATTCCGCGCGACGTATCGGACACGATTCTGGCCGGATTGGCAAGGAATCCCGCAGATCGACCGGCCTCCGCCATCCTGTTCACCCAAAGATTCCGTAACGCGGTCGACGCCGAGTTTCTCGCGATGCGCAGATCAAAAGCGTTCTTGCTCCAGCACCTGCTGACGTTTTTTCTGCTGTTGATTCCCATCGAAGGAACCGTCGAAGCGATTACGGGGCTGATGCTTGCGTTCAGCAAGAAACTGGTGCCACCTGCCGCCTTGCGCATGTTGATCGTCCCTGTGGCCGCGGCGGCTCTTTTCATTTTTTCCGATAACCTGCTTCGGGCGTCCGCGGCGTTAATGGCGGTGGATGAGCAAGTTCGCGTCAGGAGGTTTCTGTCGTTCCGTGTCTTCTGGAAGCTGATAAGAATGCTACCGGTTCTGATTCGCACGCAGTTCCGGGCGGCGTTCTTTTTCGGGCCCGGCTGGTTAATCAGCGATTGTTTATGGCCGGTGGTCTGCGTGGTCGAGAAGCAATCCGGGATCGCGGCGGTAAAGCGTTCGCGCGAACTGATGCAGGGGTTGAAGTCGGCGGGCCGGGCGCTCGCGATCCGGCATTGCGCGCTGGCCGCGCTCGCACTGGGGGATGCGACCACGTCTCTCGGCTTGCTGTGGCGAAACGGTTCGATCCATCAGGCGAATGAGGCGATCACGGGAACCTGGTTTCCTTTTCTCACGCTGTTCGCCGCGGCTCCCTTGTTTCTGTACGATCGGACGGCCGGCAAGCAAGGCGGTCCCTTACTGCAATTGGACCGCACGCCGGAGGTGCGAGTTACGGCGCGGATGTTCTCGGTGAGTTCGATGATCTGGCTGGCAGTCGCCGTCGTCTACCTGTTGTATCAGCCGATCAAGTTGTGGCTGTTCGGCGGATAATGCGGCGACCTGCCAGCCCTTGCTGAATGCGTTCAGAGCCTCGCCGCTACTGACTTCGTCTCCGTGTAATGCTCCATGACTTCCTTGCCCATCTCGCGGCCCCACCCGGACTGCTTGTATCCACCGAACGGCCACGCGGGATCGCCATAATTGTGGCTGTTAATGCAGATCGTGCCGGCTTTGATTTTGCGGGCCATCATGTGGGCACGAGTCAAGCTGCGCGTCCAGATGCTCGCCTGGAGGCCGTACTCGGTGTCGTTGGCGAATTTGGCGATTCCGTCGAAATCATCATCGTCGAAGGGCTGAATGCAGACGACGGGCCCGAAGATTTCTTCGCGAACTACACGCATGTCGCGATTGGTATTGGCAAGCACCGTCGGCTGGACGAAATAGCCGTGTTTTCCGCTGACTTTTCCGCCGGTGACCACCTCTGCGCCTTCGCTGCGGCCAGAATCGATGAAGCCCGTCACCCGCTGGTGCTGCTCTTTCGACACCAGAGGACCGAGATTGACGGTCGGATCGAGCCCATGGCCGATCTTCAGCTTTCCCGCCTCCGCCACAACGCCTTCGACCATGCGATCGTAGATCGATTTGTGAGCGAAAAGGCGGGAGCCCGCGGTGCAGCATTGACCCTGATTGTAGAAGATGGCATCCGCTGTGCCGGCAATGGCGAGATCGAGATCCGCGTCAGCAAAGACGATCGCGGGCGATTTGCCGCCGAGTTCGAGCGAGACCCGTTTGAGGTTTCCGGCGGCGGCTTTCACGATCAGCTTCCCAACCTCCGTCGAGCCGGTGAACGCGATTTTATCGACGTCCGGATGCTCCGCCAGGGCAGCTCCGGCGGTTTCGCCGAAGCCGGTGACGATGTTGACCACGCCGTCCGGGATGCCCGCTTCCTGGATCAGTTCGCCAAAACGAAGCGCGGAGAGAGGAGTCTGCTCGGCAGGCTTGAGCACGATGGTGCATCCTGCCGCCAGCGCGGGCGCGAGTTTCCAAGCCGCCATCATGAGAGGGAAATTCCAGGGGATGATCTGACCGACGACGCCGACCGGCTCCCGCAACGTGTATGCGTGCCAATTTCCGGCGCTGGAAACCGGAATCGATTCCCCGTTCAAACGGGTGGCCCAGCCGGCCATATAGCGGAACATTTCAATGGAACCACGCACGTCGCCTTTACGGGCATTGGTTACCGGCTTGCCGTTATCGAGGGCCTCGAGTTCCGCGAACTCGTCCATGTGCTGTTCAAGAAGATCACCCAGGCGCCAGACGAGCCTCGATCTTTCGGCAGGCGAAATTCTAGACCACGGTCCCGTTTCGAAAGCGCGGCGCGCCGCTGCGACGGCAAGGTCGATATCGGCCTTATCGCCGGCCGGCGCATGGGCGATGATCTCTTCGGTGGCCGGATCCTCGACTGGAAAGGTCTTGCCGCTCCGGGCGGCGACCCATTTCCCGTCGATGAAAAGCTTGAGTTCCTTCGCTAAAAACGTCGCAGCCGCCGAGCTAAGCGGCGGCCTTTGGGTGGCTACTGTCATGTCGTACTCCTTTGGATCAGAAATAATGCAGCATGCGTGCTGAAATACGAACGGACACGCATGGATTCATTCTATTCAACAATGCGGACGGACGTTAGGATTTAATTCCGGCGGGGCGAGATAAACCTGGCGATTCGATAAACGGTATCATGAAGCATAGCTCTGTTATGCAGATTCGAGTGCTTCCAATCCTGTTCCTGATTGGCGCGATTCCCGCTTGGAGCGCCACGCCTGCGCTTGACCGTGAGTTCGAGCAAACGGTCCGTCCTTTTGTTGCGAAATATTGCGCAGGATGCCATAGCGGCCAAACGCCCGCCGCGCAGTTCGATATCAAGGCGTATAGCAGCATGGAGATGGTGACGCGGGATTATCCGCGCTGGGCGCAGGTGCTTGAAAGACTCAGCGCGCAGGAGATGCCTCCCAAGCCCCTGCCGCGTCCGCCCGCCGACGCCAGCCAGCAGGTGGTCGATTGGATTCGGGCGGTGCGCGCCGAAGAAATTCGAAAAGACGCGGGCGATCCAGGGTTGGTGCTGGCCCGGCGCTTGAGCAATGCCGAGTACAACTACACCGTCCGCGATCTGACGGGCCAGGACATGCAGCCTACCCGCGAGTTTCCGGTCGACCCGGCCAATCCCGCTGGTTTCGACAACTCCGGTGAATCGTTAACCATGTCGTCCGGGTTGTTGAACAAATATCTGCAAGCCGCGCGCAGCGTGGCCGACCATCTGTTCCTGACTCCCGATGGAATTGAGTTCGCGCCTTATCCGATGCTGGCCGAGACGGATCGCGACAAATATCCGATCCAGCGCATCGTGAACTTTTACGCGCGCCAGCCTACCGATTATGCCGATTATTTCGAGGCCGCCTGGCGCTTCAAATATCGCGCGGCTCTGGGAAAGCCGAACGCCACGTTGGCCTCCGTCGCAGCGGATTTAAAGGTGAGCGCGAAGTATCTGCCCATAGTCTGGCAGATATTGGAGGATCAAAACGCCGACGTGGGGCCGGTTGCCAAGCTACAGGCGATGTGGCATGCGCTGCCTGCGCCGGCCGGCAATCCGCTGGGAACCAATCAAATGGCGGCGGTGCGTGGAAGGTGCCTCGAGATGCGCGATTTCGTGGTCCGGATCCGCACCCACACCGCGATGCAGTTCGCCGCGCCGGTGGTAAAAGGACTACCCGCGGGATCGCAGCCGCTGCTGAACTGGAAGCTGCGTCAATTCGCTTCGCACCGGCGCGATAGCGATCCCGCGGACCTGGTGAACGATGTCGACCCGGCGCCGAAGCTGCCTGAAATTCCGCCCTATCCGGATCTCCATATGGAAGCGGCCCCCCGATGGGCGGCGCTTTCGGCGAGAGCCCGCGCGCTGGATCCCGATCTGGTGATTCCGGCCGCCGAGCGCAGCCGCTACGAAGCCTCTTTCGCCCGCTTCGCGAAAGTTTTTCCTGACACGTTCTATGTGGCGGAGCGCGGCCGCTACTTCCCGGACGATTCAGAGGACAAGGGACGGCTTTTGAGCGCAAGCTATCACAACACCATGGGCTATTTTCGCGACGATACTCCGCTGATGGAGTTGATCCTCGACGAAAAAGGACAGCAGCAGCTCGACCGTTTGTGGAACGAATTCGATTTTGTAGCGAATTACACGGCTCGCACCTGGGTTCAGTATTTTGTCAATCAGAGCGGAGAGGTCCAGGGTAAGGGCGACGAGTCCGGCACGGAGCGGCCGCTCGATCACGAGATTACCGACGCTGCGGTCATCATGAAAATGCGCGATGCCTATTTGGCGAAGGCGCTGGCGGATCCTAAAAACGATCCTATCGCTCCGGAGGCGATCCGCGAACATTTCGAACAAGTGAACCAGACGCTTCGGACTTTGGAAAAGGAACACATCGATAGCCAGCCGAAGCAGCTGGACGCTCTTGTTCAATTCGCCGCGCGCGCCTATCGCAGGCCGCTGACCAAAGCGGAGCGCGACGATTTGCTGGCGTATTATCGCGGGCTTCGGACCAAGAATGGACTCACCCACGAAGGCGCCATTCGCGATTCGATTGTCAGCGTGCTGATGTCGCCCGAATATCTTTATCGGATCGATCTGCTCGACAGCGGCGCCGCCATCAAGACCACGGCGTTGAAAACAACCCGCCTGTCCGCCTACGCTCTGGCAAGCCGGTTGAGTTATTTCCTGTGGGCCAGCATGCCGGACGATGAGCTGCTGCGGCTTGCGGAATCGGGCGATTTGCTGAAGCCGGACGTAGTGCTGGCGCAGACTCGCCGCATGTTGAAGGATGAACGGGTGCGCGGAATGGCGACGGAGTTTGCGGGCAATTGGCTCCAGTTCCGTCATTTTGAAACCATCAACACTGTGGATCGGGAGCGGTTTCCCGAGTTCAATAACGGCCTGCGGGAGGCGATGTTCCAGGAGCCGATCCGGTTTATTGAAGATGTGATCCACAACGACCGGTCCGTGCTCGACTTGATCTATGGCCGCTACACGTTTGTGAATCCGGTGCTGGCCAGGCACTACGGGATGCGGGACATTAAGGGGAATCGGGACACCTGGGTTCGCGTGGACGATGCGGAGAAGTATCAGCGAGGCGGGTTGCTGCCGATGGCGGTTTTTCTAACTTTGAATTCGCCGGGGCTGAGGACCAGTCCGGTGAAGCGCGGAAACTGGGTCGTGCAGCGAGTGCTGGGAGAGGTGATTCCACCGCCGCCGCCGGTGGTCCCGGAGCTGCCCAACGATGAATCGAAATCGGATTTGCCGATCCGGGAAATGCTGGCCAGGCACCGTGAGAATCCGGTATGCTCGGGATGCCATGCCAAGTTCGATTCGTTCGGTCTCGCGTTTGAAGGCTACGGCCCGGTCGGGAATGCGCGGCGGAAGGACTTGGCGGGGCGCCCGGTGGATACCGCGGTGACTTATCCGGGCGGTGCCGAGGGTACAGGCCTGAAAGGGCTCCAAACGTTTATTAAAGAACACCGCCAGCAGGAGTTCGTGAATAACGTGACCCGTAAATTGGTCGCCTACGCGCTGAACCGGTCGCTACAACTTTCAGACGAATCGATGATCGAACCAATGGAGACCGGGCTCGCGGCGAATGAGTATCGAATCGATTGGCTGATAGAGAGTATCGTCACCAGCCCACAGTTTCTAAATAAACGCAGTCCGGATTTGACTGCGACGCGCGCATCACAAGCGAGGAGATGATTCACATGACCCCATCCAAGAAGAACACCGCTAGCCGCATTTCCCGACGGGCGATCCTGCGCGGCGCGGGCTGCACCATGGCGCTGCCGTGGCTTCAATCGCTGGACGCATTCGCCGACACGCCGTCGGCTTCGGCTTTCCCGAAACGTTTCGGGGTCGTGTTCCTGGGGTGCGGCATTAATGAGGATCATTGGAGCGCGGAAGGCGCCGGCGCCGCCATGAAACTCGGCCGGACGCTCCAGCCGCTGGAGCCTTTGAAGCAGAAGATTAATGTGATCGACGGTCTTTATGTGAAGGCGCTCACCGGCCAGGGCATTCACCCGGCGCAAACCGGAAGCCTGCTGTCGGGCGCGCACATTTCGAAGGGCGCCATTATCCACTCCGGTATCAGCGTGGATCAGATGATCGCCAATCGAGTGGGCGAGGACACGCCGCAATCGAGCATTGTGCTGGCGTGCGACCAGCCGATGACCGGCTACCACGAATCGAATTTTTCACTGGCTTATAGTTCGCACTTGTCGTGGCAGAGCCCGGATTCGCCGGTCCCGGTGGAGGTTTATCCATCGCTCGCGTGGGACAACCTGTTTGACAACCGCGGCAGTTTGCTGAACCTCAGCATCCTTGATCGTGTAAAGGGCCAAGCCGAGGACCTCAGCCGGAAGATCAGTTCCGGCGATAAGAGCAAACTCGATGAGTATCTCACCAGCGTGCGGGAAGTGGAGAAACGCGTCGAAGGGATGCGCAAGAGTAAAGATAGCGCGGACGATAAAGCGAAGGCCAAGAACACCGTGGCAACCACCATGGACCGGCCGGCGAATGGATTGCCTGAGGACCTGCGGGATCATGCGCGGCTGATGTGCGACATCATTGCCATCGCGTTCCAGACCAACAAAACTCGCGTCGCATCTTTGATTTTATCGCGCGACCTTTCGGCGATGTATTATCCGTTTCTAGAGGTGAAGGAAGGCCACCACGCCGCGTCTCACGACAATAATTCCGATGGATATGAACGCATCGCGCGCTTCCATGTCAGCCAGTATGCATACCTGGCGTCGAAGCTCGATGCGATGAAGGAAGGAGAAGGCACAGTGCTCGACAATACCTGCCTGATGTTCCTTTCCAATCTCTGGATCGGCCGGAAGCACGACAACTTCAGGCTGCCGCTGGTACTTGCCGGCGGCCTCGGAGGCACGCTCGAAACAGGGCGCACGCTCAATTATCTGGATGCGGGCGAAGACAATCGCAAGATGTGCAGTTTGTACCTATCGCTCATGGATCGTTTCGGGATAAAGCTCGATCAGTTTGGCGATGCCCAAACCCGCCTCGCGCGGCTATAACATTCTACTTCAGCGAAACGCGGCTTGGCCTAAAGGATCAAACGGGTAGTTCACGATATGCCGCAACGATCCGCGATTCCCCAGAGGCCGTTTGGCCGCCATTGCGAGGTGAAGATCGTCGCGCTCGGGCTGGGCGGCCATCACATCGGTCGGGCGCAGGATGAGGCAACCGGCCTCTCAAGCCCTTCGATGCGACCTTTAAGAGTCTTCGCCAAGTGGGCGCCCGGCGATCCGTTTTTGAAACTTACTCCGTGAGAAAGTTTCGCGGTACGCGTTTATCGGATCGACAATCGCAGGCTCTTTAGCAGTGCAGGAGGCTTCCCGACCTATGCAAACCGAAAGCATTCCGATGCGACCTCTCGGCAAGACCGGCGTGCAGGTATCGGCCTTGGGCCTCGGAGGATATCATCTTGGCTCGGCAAAAGATCTGGACGAGGCAAAGCGAATTGTCGACGAAGCGATCGACAATGGCGTCAACTTTTTCGATAACTGTTGGGATTACCATGACGGGAAGAGTGAGGAGTGGATGGGCGAGGCTCTTCACGGCAAGCGCGACAAAGTCGTCCTGATGACCAAAGTTTGCACCCACGGCCGCGATAAGAAGGTCGCGATGCGGATGCTCGAGGAGTCGCTATGGAGACTACAGACGGATCATCTTGATGTTTGGCAGATCCATGAAGTGATCTATGAAAACGATCCCGACTTGATCTTCGCGCCGAATGGCGCGGCCGAGGCGCTGGTACAGGCGAAGAAGGACGGCAAAGTTCGCTTCGTCGGCTTCACTGGACATAAAGATCCATCCATTCATTTGCGCATGCTGTCGCACGACTTTCCGTTCGATACGGTGCAGATGCCGTTGAATTGTTTTGACGCGACATTTCGAAGCTTTGAGACGAAAGTTCTGCCCGAGCTGAATCGTCGCGGCATCGCGCCTTTAGGGATGAAGAGTCTCGGCGGCAGCGGGGAGATGGTGTCGCAAGGAGGCGTGCGCGTCGAAGACGCTCTTCGCTACGCCATGAGCCTTCCCGTCGCCACCACGATTTCAGGAATGAATTCGCCAGCGGTCTTGCGCCAGAATCTTGCGATCTCGAAAGGTTTTCAGCCTCTTTCAGAAACGCAGATGGGGTCGCTTCGCGACCAGTGCAAAGAAGCGGCGGCTGACGGCAGGTACGAGCTATTCAAGTCCACCACGAAATATGACGGCGCCGTCGGACGAGAGCAACAAGGTTTTCCGTCTCCCAAAGAACTGCCGGCCTGACTTACCGTAGCTTCCCGGCGAGTTTCTTTACGTTCTTCAAGTCGTCGACCAATCGCTGGTATTCGATCGCGCGTTGTTCATCGGGAGCGCGCAAGATGGCGGATGGATGCATAGTCGAGGTCGCGTTCGGCGCCCACCGATGCTTAACGAAATTTCCACGTTCCTTCGTGACTCGATAGTCCGCCCCGAAAACAGATTGAGCCGCGGTAGCGCCGAGACAAACGAGTATTTCCGGCTTAATCGCCTCAATTTCAGCCTCCAGCCACGGCTGGCATGCTCTCGCTTCAGACGCACTAGGTTTCTTGTGAATGCGGCGCTTTCCGCGTTCCTCGAACTTGAAGTGCTTCACGGCATTGGTCACATACACTTGAGAGCGGTCGATTCCGGCCTCTTCAAGAGCGCGGTCAAACAGGCGGCCAGCCGGTCCCACGAAAGGTCGCCCTTGATGATCCTCCTCATCGCCGGGCTGCTCGCCGACAAACACAATAATGGAGGAGGCGGATCCCTCTCCCGCAATAGCTTGTGTGGCATACCGGTAGAGGTCGCACCCACGGCATTCTTGAACAGCCTCCCGTAAAGTGGGCAGAGTCTTCTTCGCCGGTAGAAATTCAGTCGCGCCTTCCAATTCCGAGCGGTTCAAACGAAGATCTTGCGCAAACTTTGACATCGCGCTCGTAATTCGCCTTCCTCTTGACAGCTAATCTATCACGACCCCGCCGCGTTCAAGTTTGGACGACGCGAGTTTTTCGGAGGCTAGGCGCGTGCCCTCCACTCGAGCGCGAATCTTCTCGAACGCGATATCGCGCGAGGTGGAAGCGTCATCCGCGAACGGCGCGAACCCGCAGTCGTCGGTGGTGCCTAATTGCGACAATGGCAAGTACTCGGCTGCCTGTAAGACTCGCTCACAGACCTGCTGGGGAGTTTCCACCACCGGATTTATCGGATCGATGACCCCGACATAGACTCTTACGTTTCGATCGTGCGGTAACTGCTGGCGGATGATCTTTAGCACGCGCTCCGGGTCTTTCTCGCTAGCCAATTGGAGGTAAAAGCGTTTCACCCGCAGTTGAAAAAGAGCGGGCAAAAGCCCGGCGTAGTCGATGTCGGCGCTATGTGTTGAATCCCGATCACCACCAGGACAGACATGGACGCCGGTACGGTCCAGTTCGAGAGGCGACAAACGATCCAGAACCTGATTGTTCAGTGCGACAAAGTTTTCAAGTAAGCCTCCGCTCGGGTCAAGTTTGAGTGACAGACGGCCTTCTGTGAAATCGATTTGTACGCTGTCCGCGCCCTGCGCGAGACACTGCCGGATGTCGGCCGCGGCTTCGCCAACCAGTTCCGAGAGAAAGGTATCGCGCGAGTAGCCTGGAATTCCGGAGGCGGGATAGAGCAGACTCAAGGCGGACGCTGAAATCACCGCTTGTTTCACTGGTAGAGCCGTCAGCCGCTTTGCGGTAGCCAGATAGGTCGACGCGTAGGTTGCGTAACGAAACGGACCAGCCGTGAGGCGAGGCAACTGGCGAGTGTGCCCGTCCGCAAATGGGATGACGGCGCCGTCCGCCGCCAGGTTGGGGAGACCATCGATTGGATAGGTCGCGAAACTAGGTTTCGTCTGCTCGCCGTCGGTAATCACCGGGGAGCCGGTTTCCTCAAAGCGCCGGATAGTATCCCGAAGAGCGCGTTCCGCTATGGCCTCGAACTGTTGCGAAGAAATCACATTGGCCTGCTTGTCCTGAAAGGCCGCGATCAGTTCAGCAGGCCGGGGAATGCTCCCGATCGGTTCGGTGGGTATCAACATGAGAAGGTTCCGGCTTCCAGCCTATTGGGGCCGCAAGCTGTAGGCAATAGTAAGAAGCTATTAGGTAAGATTCGACTATTGCCTGGCGTCTACCCACGCAATGTGAAGTAGAAGATAGAACCTTCCTTGACGCCGCTTTCGACCCAGATTCGACCGCCGGCTTGCTCCACTACGCGACGGCAGAGCGCCAATCCGATTCCCATGCCGGGAACATGTTTACTTTGGAGTCTCTTGAAGACGCCGAATATGTGTTCATGAAATGGCCGTTCGATGCCGACTCCGTTGTCGGCGACCGCAATACACCATTCATCTCCCATCCGCTCGGCTGAGACATGAATCCGGGGGGAATCGTTGCCTCGATACTTAATGGAGTTATCCACCAGATTCTGGAATAACTGGACAAAGTGTATTTCTCTGCCTCTCACCGTCGGCAGTGGATCATGAGTGACTCTCGCATCATTTTCTTCGATCCTGGCTTGCAGATTTCGAAGCGCGATTTCAAGGGCGGAATTCAGATTAACTTGATGCCCGTTGTCTTTTTCCCCCAAGTCCAATTGAGTATAGGACAATAGATCGGTCAGCAACTGATCCATTCGTTTAATGCCTTCATCGATAAAACCTACCGCGAGATCCGCGTCGTTATGATTGTTTTCCCGGGAAGCCGTGATGAGCAGTTGCGAATAAGTGTTCACCATTCTCAACGGCTCGCGCAAATCGTGGCTTGCGGCGAAAGCGAACGGAGGCAGATCGTCATTCGCGCGTGTTAAGGCTTTATTGGCATCGCTCAGGACCTGTTCGTGCGGCGAAGGCCTTCTTCGGCGGCCTTTCGCTCACTGTTGTCGCGCAGGACTTTTAAAAAACCCCTTAAATTCCCACTGCCTGTCTGGAGCACTTCAGTAGCGCCGCTCGCCCAAAACCGATCTCCGCCCTTACGGAGATGCCAGAGCTCGTTGACGACGCGTCTCTCGCGCGTGGTCCTTTCCACTTCTATCTCAGGGACTCTCGCCGCGCGATCCTCTTCCGTGAAGAGAACTGATACTGGGGAGCCGACGATCTCATGCTCGGAAAAGCCGAAGATGCGCTCGGCTCCGGAATTCCAGGTCGCGATGCGACCATCCGGCTCCAACATGAAAATCGCGTATTCTTGCGCGCTTTCCACCAGTAACCGATATCGATTCTCGCTCTCCCGCACTGCGCGCTCGGCTTCGATCCGCCGTGAAATATCGACGAATGTGATGACCACGCCTTCAATGCGATCCGACGAACTACGATAAGGAAGCACTCGCGTCAGATACCAGTTGCCGGAATCGTCCATCACTTCGCGTTCAATGGGCACCAGGGTATTTAAAACGGATTGAGCATCGCTCTGAAGTTCGGCATAACCCAACCGATGCGTCAAATCGGAAATCGGGCGGCTGCGGTCCGTCACCCGTACATTAAACAACGTGCCGACCCTGGGGGTGAATCGCATAATGCGAAGATTGCGGTCCAGAAACAGCGTCGCGATATCCGTAGCCGCCAGAAGGTTTTGAAGGTCGCCGGACAAATCGGCGAGTTCCTCGACCTTATGACGATTCTCCTGATTCACGGTCTGCAACTCTTCATTAATGCTCTGAAGTTCTTCCTTTGAAGTCTCCAGTTCCTCCAGCGTGGAGCGAAGTTCTTCGTTCGCCGATTGCATTTCCTCATTAGAGGCTCTCATCTCCTCCTGGCTGGTTTCGTACTCCTCAACCAGCGCCTGTAACCGCTGGCGGGATGAATTCAACTCGGCTTCGAGCTCCAATAGGCGGTCCATTTGATCGGCCTTCGGATCGCCACCGCCGGCGGCAGCGCTCGTTGGTTCCTTTGTGCCCTCTTCGAAGATGACCAGGACGAATCCGTCTTCATCATTATTCAAGGCGGGCCGCAAGTGCATCACCACAGGACGGGAATCTTCGTCGAAGCGGACCGAAATCGGCTTTGAATCGTAATTTTCCCTTTTATCTCGCACGAATTGAAGCGCACTACGCAGCTCAATTCGAAGTTCTTCGCGAATTAGTTTGAAGACATTGGTCGTCAATTCCCCGCCTGGGTGGATGACGTAGCGGCCGGCGCGATCTGACAGATGGACCAGCTTGTTATCCGCGCTAATCAGGAAACTGGCAGGCGTATGGCGCGCCAGCATCCGCTGATGGAGATCGCCATAGGAACCCGGTTGACTCGATTGTTCACTACGGCCGATGCGATCGAAGGAAAGCCGTCTCCATGTCGCCGGGAATACGGGGAGTCGCGGTTCCGGCATCGGTACATCGCGTTTGCGAAAGATACACCGCTTCTTGTCCTCCGTCCGAAACAGATCCGAAGATTCGATGGTTTCAGCAGAACCGAGAAGCAGCGTTCCCTGCGGCTTCAGCGCATAATGGAACAACTCGATCACGTCCCGTTGAACATCCCGTTGCAAATAGATCAGCAGATTGCGACAGGAAATCAGGTCGATGCGCGAAAAAGGAGGATCGCCCAACAGATTATGCGGGGCGAAAACCACCAGATCGCGAATCTCTTTTTTAATGCGGTAGCCGCCGTTTTCGGCCTGGAAAAACCGCCTTAACCGCTCCTCGCTGACATCGGTTTGAATGTCGCCGGGATAAAATCCTTCGCGAGCCTTTTCGAGCGAACGCACGTGCAGATCAGACGCAAATATCTGAATCTGTGGGTCCAGCTCCCATCGCAGTGCTGCCTCGACACATAAAATGGCCAGCGAATATGCCTCTTCGCCGGTCGCGCATCCCACCGACCATAACCGCAATGCCTCGTCCGGTCTTTTTGCTTCGAACAATCGCGGAATGACTTCTTTTTCCAGGTTTTCGAAGACTTCCGCATCGCGAAAGAAACTGGTGACGGTGATTAATAAATCTTCGGCAAGCGCATGAACTTCCTCCGGCTGCTCTTGCAGTTTCGCGACATATGCCGGCAATTCTTCGATGTAATTCAACTGCATTCGGCGGGTAATGCGCCGCAGTATCGAGGAATATTTATAGCGGCTGAAATCGCGTTCCGTGCGCGCACGCAATTGCACGAAAATCTTTTGCAGGAGATTTTTTTCCGTGGTCTCGAGATCTTCGTTGTCGCCCGGCACGCGGATGCGCGGCTCCGTGCCGGTGAATCGTAAGACTGCTTCCGGCATCTCGGCCACCGGGAGAACCAGGTCCACCAGACCTGTTGCAATGGCGCTTTGCGGCATGCCGTCATACTCGGCTTCGTTCGGATCCTGCACCACGATGACGCCGCCTTTTGCTTTGATGTCCTTCACCCCGAGCGTTCCGTCCGATCCTGTTCCGGTCAGAATGATGCCAATCGCGTCACCATCGTGAGTGCTGGCGAGCGTGCGAAAAAAATAATCGATGGGTGCACGCTCGCGGCGCTTTTCCTCCAGCTTCGAAAGGCGCAGATGCGTATCGATCGCGCTCAGATTTGCATTGGGCGGGATGACATAAACATGATTCGGCCGAAGCGGCGTGGTCTGGCTGACCTGTTCCACCGGCATCTGAACATGCGGTTGCAGCAGATCCGCCAAGTGGCTTTCATGCTCCGGCGATAAGTGAACCACCACCACGAACGCGAGGTCGTTATCGGGAGGCACGCGGCTGAAAAATTTCTTTAAGGCGGCAAGGCCGCCGGCGGACGCTCCGATTCCTACCACCTTCGGAGATACAGTGGATTTGCTTGTCGCAGAATCCCCCCGCAGTGTTTCGTTCATGGCCGGCGATCTCTCCGCGGTGACTTACGCATCCTTAGCATACTCGAAATTGGCTCCCACCAAACGAGCTTCGCACCCTGTAACCCGAAAAGTGTCAGTCTTGACAAAATATCATATTAGATATAATCTAATCTTTTCATGGATGCCGAGACGATTAAACGCTCTTTGGAAGGCAGCGGGTTGCGATGTACTCCGCAGCGTTACGCCGTAATGGCAGTCTTGATGAAACACAACCAGCATCCCACCGCTGCGGAAATCTTCGAAGCCGTGAATCGCTTGGATCCGCGTTCTTCAAGGGCTACGACTTATAACAATCTGCGGGATTTGGTGCAGGCCGGTTTGGTGCGTGAAGTGGCCGTCGAGGGCCGTGCCGCGCGATTCGATGCGAAGGGGATGCAGCATCACCACTTCATCTGCGACCGCTGCGGCAATGTCGAAGACATTCAGTGGTACGACGTGCCACGGCCTGCCGCGGCGTCCCTTGGAAAGCGCGTTGTTCGCGAATGCGAACTTATTTTCCGGGGGCTCTGCGCGAAGTGTGCTCCGCGCGCCGAGAAAATATAGTTTTTTGACTAATTCTAAAGAAGAGGAATATATGGAGAAACAATTCAAGACCGCCGTGGGGGAGCCGGCCCCGAATCAGCAAGAGCATATCGTGCCAAGTGAAGCGAAGTGCCCGTTTTCGGAGGGCGCTCGTAAACACACTCTGGCGGGAGGCCCTGGGAATGCGAACTGGTGGCCGAGTCAGTTGAACCTGAAGATCCTGCACCAGCGCTCGTCGCTGTCCGATCCTATGGACAAGCAGTTCAACTATGCGGAAGAATTCAAGAGCCTCGATCTGGACGCCGTGATCAAGGACCTTCATGCCCTGATGACGACCTCCCAGGACTGGTGGCCGGCGGACTACGGCCATTATGGTCCGCTCTTCATCCGTATGGCGTGGCACAGCGCAGGTACGTATCGTATTGCCGATGGCCGAGGCGGCGCGGGTTCCGGATCGCAACGATTTGCTCCGCTCAACAGTTGGCCGGACAACGTGAGCCTCGATAAGGCACGGCGGTTGCTTTGGCCGATCAAGCAAAAGTATGGCCGGAAAATCTCCTGGGCGGATCTGATGATCCTCACCGGTAACGTCGCTCTGGAGTCGATGGGATTCAAGACCTTCGGTTTCGCCGGCGGGCGCGAAGACATCTGGGAGCCGGAAGAAGACATTTTCTGGGGGCCAGAGGGCAAGTGGCTGGCGGACGAGCGTTACAGAGGCGACCGTCAGCTCGATAATCCTCTGGCCGCCGTTCAAATGGGCCTCATTTATGTGAATCCGGAAGGACCCAACAGCAAACCTGATCCGGTGGCCGCGGCTAGGGACATCCGGGAGACCTTCGCCCGGATGGCGATGAATGACGAGGAGACGGTGGCCCTCATCGCAGGCGGACACACGTTCGGCAAAGCCCATGGCGCTGCCGATGCGAACAAGTATTGCGCTTCTGAACCTGAAGGCGCCGGCATCGAAGATCAGGGCTTCGGATGGAAGAACAGCTTTGGCAGCGGCAAAGGAGCCGACGCGATCACCAGCGGCCTGGAAGGCGCATGGACTACCAACCCGGTGAAGTGGGACAACAACTATTTCGAGAACCTGTTGGGCTTTGAGTGGGAACTCACGAAGAGTCCCGCCGGTGCGCAACAGTGGACGCCTAAGGACGCATCTGCCGCTGGAACCGTACCGGATGCCCACGATCCGTCGAAGAAGCACGCCCCCATTATGTTCACCACGGACCTCGCGCTGAAAGTAGATCCGAGCTACCTGACGATTTCGAAGCGTTTCCACGAGAACCCGCAGGAATTCGCAGACGCATTCGCCAAGGCTTGGTACAAGCTGACGCACCGCGACATGGGACCGATTTCGCGATATCTAGGCCCGCTCGTTCCGGCTGAAACGCTGCTGTGGCAGGATGCTGTTCCCGCGGTGGATCATGAATTGATCGGGGAACAAGATATTGCTGCCTTGAAGGCCAAGATCCTCGCATCGGGACTGTCCATCTCCGAACTGGTCACGACGGCCTGGGCGTCGGCGGCAACGTTCCGCGGCGGCGATAAGCGCGGCGGCGCAAATGGGGCGCGTGTTCGGCTCGCGCCACAGAAGGATTGGGAAGTGAATCAGCCGGCCGAATTGGCAAAGGTCCTTCAGAAGCTGGAAGCAATCCAGAAGGATTTCGGGAAAAAGGTTTCGCTTGCGGACCTGATCGTCCTGGGCGGCTGCGCAGCCATCGAGGCAGCAGCGAAGAAGGCCGGCGGCACTGCTGCAAAAGATGTGAAGGTTCCCTTCTCACCGGGGCGCACCGATGCTTCGCAGGAACAGACCGATGTTCATTCGTTCGCCGTTATGGAGCCGACAGCAGATGGGTTCCGCAACTATCTCCGGTCGGGCCAAGAGGGATCGGCGGCAGAGCTACTGGTGGATCGGGCGCAGTTGCTGACCCTGACTGCCCCGGAGATGACGGTTCTGGTTGGTGGCTTGCGCGCCCTGGGTGCAAACGTCGGGCAATCCAAACACGGTGCGTTCACCAAGCGGCCAGAGACGCTGACGAACGATTTCTTCGTGAACCTGCTCGACATGAATACGGCGTGGCAGAAGTCCGCCGCATCGGAAGGCGTGCTGGAGGGGCGCGACCGGGCGACAGGAGAGCTCAAGTGGACAGGCACCGTGGTCGATCTCGTCTTCGGTTCCAACTCCCAGCTCCGGGCAATCGCGGAAGTCTATGCATGTGACGACTCGAAGGATGCGTTTGTGAAGGATTTCGTCGCTGCGTGGACCAAAGTGATGAACCTTGATCGCTTCGACCTAGCCTGAGGCCGGAGATCGGCAAGAACTGAGGAGCGCTTTTCCTGGCTCGCCCGGGATACGCCCAGATAATGCTCACCACCGGAATGTTGATGTTGGGAAAAATGTCCGTCGGCATGGTGATGAACGCTGCCGCGCCCAACACGGCGATCAGCACGCCCATAACTAAGAAAGTGAACGGCCGCCGGAGCGCAAATCGAACGATCCACATACCGGACTCTGGAGGATAGAGCCGAGAGAGAGATGTTTCTAGGCGGATTTCCCGAAACAAGACACATAGCCGGTTGATCTGCCTAATTCAGGAGGAACTATGGCGACGGAGACAAAGGGCAAACGAAAAATACACAAAGTAATGAAGGAGAAAAAAGAAGGCACGCTAAAATCCGGTAGCGGCAAAAAGGTCACCAGCCGCAAACAGGCCGTGGCGATCGCCCTCAGCGAAGCTAGGAAGTCGGGCGCAAATATTCCGAAAAAGAAATCCTCGCGATGACTGATCTAACCAGGCTCCCCAATCATTTCGATCCAAAAACGGGAATTTGCTCAGCAATTATCGAGACTCCGCGCGGCCGGCGCAACAAATTCGACTACGATCCGGATTCCAATCTTTTCAAGCTGGGCGGACTGTTGCCCGAGGGAATGACTTTTCCTTTCGATTTTGGTTTCATCCCTTCCACGCTCGGAGACGACGGGGATCCCCTCGACGTAATGGTTTTGATGGACGCCCCGGCCCACGTCGGCTGCCTGATGGACGTACGCATCATTGGCGTCATTGAAGCGAAGCAAACTGACGGCAAAAAGACCGTCACGAACAACCGCCTTCTGGGAGTCGCGGTTCATTCCTACGATCATGAGGACCTCGAATCCATCGACGATGTAAGTAAAACGTATCTGTCCCATGTCGAAGCGTTTTTCATCTCTTATAATAAGCAGCGCGGGAAGGAATTTAAGGTCACCGGCACCTCAGGCCCGAAAGCAGCAATCAAGTGCATCAAGTCGGGTATGCGTCTTCACAAGGATAAGGCGAAAAGTTAAGCAATCCGTTGGTAGCATGAATCGCGTTACGCTGGCGCTGACTTCGGCAGGCAGATCAGAGCGTGGCAGGTTGCCGGCGGCCAGGCCCGGGCTTATCTGTGCGATTCGCAGATCCTGTTGCTAAGCATGGGACGCTTCTCTTAAAAATGACTCTACATCTCCCGTTTTTTCATCTCTTTACAGCTTTCACTCAATCTGGCCTCTTCACTCCTCATATATCCTCAACTCAGAAGGAGTTCGATCACCGGGCTCTTTTGACAGTTTTTTTCCTGGCCGGGAAATGTCGTACTACGGTGGTCCTGAGCTTTCGGAGGCCCTCAGAAGCCTAGCGGCGTGAACTATATGTATTG
>Ga0116129_1000172_pt1 | contig 47057 bp, 43 predicted proteins | sample June2015DPH_17_2_FD_89732 | JGI IMG/M metagenome (GOLD analysis project Ga0116129, IMG submission 89732) | Peatland microbial communities from SPRUCE experiment site at the Marcell Experimental Forest, Minnesota, USA - June2015DPH_17_10 | ecosystem: Environmental > Terrestrial > Soil > Wetlands... | reverse complement strand
CTCTGTCAATCTTTTTCCTCCTCCCAGACCCGTTACAACTCTAGCCGAGTCCCCTCAATCCCGAAACTTGTTCCAAATCAGTGGGCTGCCACCTGGCCGCATGGCACGTTACGGAATCGCTGGAAGCACCCTCCATAGCATTGACCAACTGGAAACGATGTGCTAGCGTGGAAACTTCCTGAGGTGCTCGTCAGTAAGGCGAGTGAAAAGGGAAGCGGGTGAAAATCCCGCACGGTCCCGCCACTGTAAGCAGCGAGCGGCCGGCGCACCAGGCCACTGTCCGTCGGGATGGGAAGGCAAGCCGGTTGAGCAATGACCTGCGAGTCAGGAGACCTGCCTCGGGTGAATTGAGCGCTATGCTTCCCGTGAAAGCAGATCGTGCAGAAGGCAACCTCATTTCGCAGGTTGTTTCCTCCGGTTTTTCCCTATTCACTTTCGCTCTGAGGCGTGCGCGGTTCTTCGAATTGAGGCCCGGATTCCTCGGCGATGTTGACACTGATTCTTGGCGGCGCTAGAAGCGGCAAATCCCGTCTGGCCCAGCGTCTGGCAGCCCCAGCCGGACGCGTCAGCTATGTCGCCACGGCCCAACCCGGACACGACCCGGAGATGGCGGCGCGCATTGAGCGGCACCGCGCCGACCGGCCAATCACATGGCGCACTATTGAAGAGCCTCTGGCGTTGGCCCACGTGGTAGAGAGAGCGGCAAGTGAGACTGATGCCATTCTGGTCGATTGTCTGACGCTCTGGCTCAGCAATCTGTTCTGGGAGCATCGGGACTGCGCGCCGCTGCAAGTGGAAGCTGCCGCGCGCAGTGAACTCCAGCGGATCGCCGCCGCGGCTCGGCAGTGTCACATCATTCTGGTTTCCAATGAGCTCGGTTGCGGAACCGTTCCGGAGGCCGCCGTGACTCGCGGCTTCAGAGACACTCAAGGCTTGTTGAACCAATGGGCCGCCGAGGCCGCAGATGAGGTGATCCTCAGTGTCGCCGGGCTGCCGCTCTATCTGAAGACTGCTTCGCACCGTAAGGATACCCAATGAGTGTTCCACGCATCGTGGTCGCAGGAACACACAGCGGCGTAGGTAAGACTACGGTCGCAACCGGAATCATGGCCGCACTTCACAGACGCAGTCTTAGGGTGCAAGGCTTCAAGGTTGGGCCCGATTTCATCGATCCTACCTTTCATCACGCCGCGACTGGGCGGCCGAGTCACAACCTGGATGGATGGATGCTATCGCGCGAAACCAATCTCGACCTCTTCGCGCACGCCATTAATGACGCCGAGGCCGATGTCGCTGTCATCGAAGGAGTCATGGGACTCTTTGATGGGAAAGGCTCGCCGTCACTGTCGGGGTCACTGTCCGGGACAACGGCCGAAATGGCCATCTGGTTGGACGCGGCGGTGGTTCTGGTGCTGGATGCTTCGGCTATGGCGGGGAGTGCCGCCGCAATCGTACACGGCTTCGATACCATGGTCCCCGAGCTCCAGTTATCGGCGGTAGTGTGCAATAAGGTAGCGAGTGACAAGCACTACGGTTACCTGCGCGATGCGATTGCCGCGCACTGCCGTCTAGCGCTGCTTGGCTATCTTCCTCGCGATGCAAGCTTCTCGATGCCCGAACGGCATCTGGGGCTTCATCTTGCGGATGAGACGCTGACGGAGGATCGTCTTGACCGGCTGGCGGCGTGGATTGAATCCCATCTGGACCTCGATCGCTTGCTGGAGTTAAGCGCGCGTCCCAAGACTCCAGTGACTCCGCCGAAAGCGCCTGCGCGAAAGCCCGAGCGTGTTCGCATTGGCATCGCCCGTGACGCTGCCTTTTGCTTTTACTATCACGACAATCTGCAACTGCTGCGCGCGCTGGGTGCGGAACTCATCGATTTCAGCCCGGTTGCCGACTGTATGCTCCCCCCGAACCTGGATGGGATCTATCTCGGCGGTGGATACCCGGAATTGCACGCGGAAGCTCTCTCGGCGAACGAGCCCATGCGAAGTGCAATCGCGGAATTCGTCGCGAACGATGCGCCGGTTTATGCCGAGTGCGGCGGCTTCATGTACCTGACACAGGCGATTGTCGACCTATCGGGGCGAAGCTGGCCGATGGCCGGAATCTTCCCCACCAGCGCACGTATGCAGAAACGCCTGGCGAAGCTGGGCTACATCGAAGTCGAGAATTGCGAGGCGGAGGGCTGGCTATCCCCGGGAGAATGCGCCAGGGGACACGAGTTCCGTTACTCTGTCATCGATCCCATGCCGGAAACTATCCGCCGCGTTTACAAGGACCCGGCGGAAGGCTATCGCGTGGGGTCGGTCCTGGGCAGCTACATCCATCTTCACTTTCTCTCTTGTCCAAACTTCGTCGCAGGATTCGTTCGCGATTGCGCCCAGCGGCGCGTTGAAAATACAAAATGACTAAGTCCTCTTTACTATTGTTAATCACGCTGACAATCGTTGGCACGGCAGTCAATGCACAGTCCGGCGCATCCATTACCGGGACAGTGAAAGATCCGCAAGGGCAGCCAATTCCCGGAGCCACTCTCACTCTGTTTTCAAGCACCGGCGCCGCGGGCAGCGCCACCACCAGCGACTCCGCGGGCGGCTACCGCTTCGAGGGTTTGCCCAAGGGCGACTACCTGCTCCGCGCCGCGGCTCCCGGTTTTGCGCTGTTTCTCGTCGAGGATATCCACCTCAGCGCCGGCGCGGTCGAGACGCGGGAGGTCGCTCTTCAAGTCTCCGGAGTGCGCGAGCAAGTGGTAGTCACTGCATCTGGAACGCCGCAACTGCCCGAGCACGTATCCAAAGCGACTACCGTAATCGACCAGGCCGAAGCCGACGCTCGCGATGTCTCGGCTCTCTCCGACGTGGTTGCTCTTACGCCTGGCGTGCGCGTGCAACAACTCGGCGGACCGGGGTCCTTCACCACGATCCAGATCCGCGGGCTTCGCGATCAGGACACCGCGGTGCTGGTGGACGGCCTGAGATTGCGGGATGCTTCGGCCACACAGGCAGATGCGTCGGGATTGATCGAAGACCTGATGTTCACGGACGCCAATCAGGTGGAAGTGATGCGCGGCTCCGGGTCGTCGCTTTATGGGACGAACGCGATAGGCGGAGTGATCAACGTGATTACGGACGAAGGTGGCGGGCGCACGCGGGGAAGCGTATTGTTAGAAGGCGGATCTCTGGGCGCTTTTCGCGGAAGAGCGCAACTCTCGGGTGGATTCCACAACGACCGGATCGAGTACAGTCTGGGAGTGACGGAAACCGATGTCACCAGCGGGCTCAATGGAGACGCTCCGTTCCGCAACACCAGCACCCAAGGGCGAGTGACCTTTCACCTTTCGCCGTCGCTCCGCCTCACTGCGCGTCTCTACGGCGCCGATTCCTTCAGCAAGGTCCTTGGAGAGCCGGATCTTCTCGGCTCACCGTCGGGACTTGGAATTGTCAATGCGATCCCGCTTTCCCCGACGCTGGTCAAGCTCTACCAAAACGGAACTCCGCTCTCGCAGCTCAATACCGGCAACGCGACCTTCATTCCTGCGCCCGACGACCCCGATTCCACGCGCGACGCACGCTATGTCACAGCCGCCCTCATCCTGAACGGGCAGGCTACGCCGTCACTCGATTACTCGGCGAGTTACCAGCTGGTTTCGAACGGACGCCGCTATGGTAACGGACCCGCCGGAGTGGATTATCAAGCGGACAGCAGCACGCGTTCGCTCTACGACGGGCGCATCCAGACGGCGGACGCGCAGTTTCACTACCATCTGGGCCGCTTCAACCTGCTCAGTGGAGGCTACGAATTCGAAACTGAGACTTACGCCAACGACAACACGCAACAGTTCGTTCCCGCCGCCACTAACGCGATAAATGTCACACAGCGAAGTAACTCTGTTTTTGTTCAGGACCAGATGCGGTTTCTCGGCGACCGCCTCCAGATTTCCGGCGCATTCCGGGCGCAGTTCTTCGCGCTGGATAGCCCGATGTTCAGCCCCTTGGCGTCGGCGCCATATCAAGGGATCGCGTTTCCCTCGCCCACGCCCGCGTACACCGGCGACTCCTCTGTCGCATATTTCTTTCGCAAATCGGAGACGAAACTGCGCGCGCACGCTGGCCGCGGCTATCGCGCGCCTTCGCTGTTCGAAAGGTTCGGAACCGGCTTCGATCCGGTTTACGGCTATTCGGTTTACGGCGATCCACGCCTGAAACCCGAGCACTCCACCGGTATCGATGCCGGCGTCGACCAGACTTTCTTCAAGGGTCGCCTTAAGACTTCGGCGACCTACTTTTATACCTGGCTTGAAAACGTCATTAACTTCGATACGTCCGGCTTGATCGACCCAGCCACTGACCCGTTCGGCCGCTCCGTCGGTTATCTGAACACAAAAGGCGGAATTTCCCGCGGCATCGAAACCAGCGCGGCCGTGGCTCCAGTTCGCTCAGTCAAAGTAACCGCCGCTTACACCTACGTAAACGCGATTGAGCGCACTCCGATAGTCGGCGATGTGCTGCAAACTTTTGTTATTCCCAAAAACCAATTCTCGCTGCTGGTGACGGAACAAGCGACGTCGCGGCTGATGCTGACGTTCGACACACTCGCATCCAGCAGCTATCTGGCGCCGGTTTACGGCGATGTAGTCACTCAGACCTATCGCTTCAATGGGATTCACAAGGTGAACCTGGGAGCCAGTTATCGGATTCCGATCGGCGAGTACCGGGCCATCCGCTTTTTCGTGCGGGCGGATAATATTTTCAACCAGACATATTTTGAAAGCGGATTTCTCACACCGGGTCGAACGGCGTCGAGCGGGCTACAATACGAGTTTTGACATGCGACGCGCGTTACTTTTCACTCTATCTTTCGCGCTCTGCGCCGCCGGCGCGGACATGCCGCAGCGGATTGTCTCTTTGTCCCCGGATTTGACGGAAATACTCTATGGCGTGGGAGCCTTCAATCGCGTCGTGGGCGTATCCAATTATGAAACGTATCCTCCAGAGGCCGCGAAGCTTCCCAGCCTCGGTCAACTGCACAATCCTAATTTGGAAAAACTCACCGCGCTGCGTCCCGACCTGGTTGTCATCAATAACGCGCAAGCTCCCTTCCTCGAGGATACGCTGAAGGAACTAGGACTCCGAGTTCTGCAGACGTCCAATCGGTCCATCAAGGAAGTGCTCGCCTCGATGATCGCTATCGGACACGCTACGGGCAACGATGTCGAGGCCGCCAAACTATCAGCAGCTACGCGTGAAGCGCTCGATCGCGTCGCGCGCAAAACAGACCGTCTTCCTAAGCCGCGAGTGGTGCTGATTGTCAATCGGACGCCAGGAACCCTGCGCGATCTGAGCACTGCCACCGAGGGGAGCTTCCTCGCGGAGCTTGTCGAGATCGCGGGAGGCCGCATAGTCGTACAGCCTGCTAAGAGCGGATACGGAAGGCTGGCCAAGGAGGACCTGCTCGCCATCGACCCCGACATTATCCTCGACTTCATTCACGGACCGAAGAGCCGTTTCGCCGGCGATCCGGTAGAAGCGTGGCGTGAGATGCCCGAATTGAAAGCCGTGCGGGCGCATCGCATCCATGGCGTGAATGAGGACTTCGTGCCGCATGCCTCGCAGCGCATCGTGCAGACAGCCGTGCTTTTCGCTAAGCTGATACATCCCGAGATCGAGTGATGCCGCAAGCCTGGTTCGAAGCCTGCCATCTCGACTATGCCTACGCCAACGCCTCGTTAGTGGTGCGGAGTGTCAGCCTGGCTTCAACTCCAGGGTGCATGACGGCGGTGATCGGCGCCAATGGTTCCGGAAAATCCACGCTGATCCGAATGCTGGCTGGGTTGCTGAAGCCGCTGGCCGGAACCATTCTGCTCGACGGCGTGGCATTGGATGATTGGCAGCCGCGATTGCGCGCGCGCGAAATTGCCTATGTGCCGCAATCGACGACGACGGCTTTCCCCTTTCGCGTGATCGACCTGGTCTTGAGCGGCCGGACGCCGCACACGCTCAGGTTTCGCTTTGAGAGCGCGCATGACTCGGAGATAGCCATGGAGGCGCTGGATACTGTTGGAGCCGCGCATCTCGCAGGGAGGTCCTTTATCAGTCTGTCGGGTGGCGAGCGGCAAATGGTGATTCTAGCGCGCGCGCTGGCTCAGGAGCCGCGATTACTGTTGCTCGACGAGCCTTCGTCGTCGCTCGATCTGAAGCACCGCGCGGATTTTATCCGGACACTTGCGCGGTTACGAGATACAAAGCGTCTCAGCGTTATCATGATCACTCACGATTTGCAGTTGACCGGCCCGTTCGACCAGGTTCTGGCGCTACGCTGCGGAGAAGTGACCGCGGCGGGACGGCCGGATGAAGTTCTCCGCGCCCATCTGCTCCGCGAGGTCTATGGCGATCCAAACGTGCGCACGCAGCGGATGGGAGATCAGACACTGGTATGGGTGGAGTTATAACAGTGCAAACCAGGACGGCCCAAACCGGAACGGTCCAAATACCTGTGCTCCCGGCGCCGGTGGGTGCGCGAGTCATAAAGGCGTTGGCCATTTTGACGCTTGTCTTGCTCGCATCCGTCGCAGTGGGCCTGGCGGTGGGCAGCCAACGGATCCACCCGTCCAGTCTCTTCGCCGATTCCTTTTCGCGCACACTGTTCTTCCGGCTTCGGCTGCCCCGCGTATTGATGGGCATGGTGATTGGCGCCTCACTCGCGGTCACAGGCGGCGCTCTTCAGGCGCTCTTCCGGAATCCCCTCGCCGACCCCTACACTTTAGGCGTGTCGGGAGGCGGAGCGCTGGGAGCGAGCATCGCGATTGCGCTGGGGTGGAGCGCGCGTGTTGCGGGCATCCCTCTGATATTCGCGGCTTCGTTCGCGGGCGCGATGCTAGCTGTCTCTTTAGTGAGGACCATCGCTCTCACCGGAACAGTAGTACTGCCTGGAGCGCTGTTACTCTCTGGCGTGGTAGTAAATCTGATCACTGCCGCCGGCGTACTGACTGTACAATATCTCACTGACCCCACCAGTGCGTTGCGCATCCTTCGCTGGTTGATCGGGAGCCTCGACGTAGTCGGGCTTGATCCCATTGGACGAATGCTTCTGGTACTGGCGCCGGCGTGGCTGGCGCTGTTGGCTTTCTCGCGGCAACTGAACCTCTTGGCGATCGATGAAGACACCGCCGCGACTCTGGGCGTGAATGTCCGCCGCTGCGAAACCATTGTGCATGCGCTCTGCGCCTTGATCGTCGGCGTGACCGTTTCCGCCAGCGGAGCGATCGGTTTTGTGGGATTAATCGTCCCCCACGCGGTGCGGCTGATGTTCGGCGAAGATTTGCGCATTGTGCTGCCGGGTTCGCTGCTGCTGGGCGCGGCGTTTCTGATTCTGGCGGATGCGCTGGCGCGGACCGCGCTGTCGTCAACTGAACTTCCGGTGGGAGCCATCACAGGCTTACTGGGTGGTCCCGTATTTCTCTGGCTGCTCCGCCGGCGGCAACAATATGGGGCTATGTAAGAAGCCATGTAACGAGCCATGTAAGAAGCCCTATAAGGAGCAATCATGAACACACACCATGGTCCTCAGCGCATCGTATGTCTGACAGGAGAAACCGCCGAGACACTCTATCTGATCGGCGAGGACCATCGCATCGTCGGCATTTCCGGTTTCACCAACCGCCCGAAAGAAGCTCTGCGGAAGCCCAAAGTTTCCACATTCACGTCGGCCAAGATCGAACAGATCATCGAGCTACAGCCGGACCTGGTGATCGGCTTCTCGAAGCTGCAGGCGCAGATCGCGCACGACTTGATCAAAGCCGGAGTCAACGTGCTGGTGTTCAACCAGCGATCCGTGGAGGAGGTGCTGGAAACCATCCTTACCCTGTCGCGGATTGTCGCCGCCGAGTCTCGTGGGGTCACGCTGGTGGAACGGCTTCGCAGCGACCTTGCGCAGATCGCGGAATCCGCCCGGAGATTCCCGCGCCGCCCGCGAGTCTTCTTCGAGGAGTGGATGGACCCGCTGATCAGCGGCATCCGTTGGGTGGATGAACTGATCGAACTGGCGGGTGGCGATGGCATTTTTCCGCAGCTTCGCTGCGAGCGCGACGCCAAGCGCCGGACAGTTACGCCGGATTCGGTTATCGCTGCGAATCCGGAAGTGATCCTGGCTTCGTGGTGCGGCCGGAAAGTCGACAAGGATAAGATCCGCTTACGTGAAGGGTGGGATGCCATTGAGGCGGTCCGGTCCGGCTATGTCTACGAAGTCAAGTCGAGTTACATCCTTCAGCCGGGTCCTGCTTCGCTTACCGAAGGCGTGCGCCAATTGCACGCGATCTTAGCGAGCGTAGTGAATTGCGAGCCGGCGGCGGGTCTCGAACCCTCGGAGGCGCTTGACCCGGATGTCGCCCCGTCAAAAGTGGAGATACCAACATGACGCCAAATTCTCCGCTCGGTGTCCCCTGTCTCATTGTTCTCGTCGGCCCGCCTGGTTCCGGTAAGACCACCTGGGCGCGCCGGAACGGCCGCGGCATGGTGCATGTCTCGCAAGACGGCTTGATCGACGCGATCACGCCGGACGGATTCGATCACGTCTATCGCCCTATATATCGGGAGGCGGAAGATGCGGTGGCGCGCGCCGCGCTGCAAGCAAACCATACTGTTATCGTGGACCGCACCAATCGCACGCGCGCCCACCGCGAGCGTTGGCTGCAAATCGCGCGCGAGGCTCGGTGTCCCGCCGTCGCGGTGGTGATGACAACATCTGAAGCGCTTTGCCGGCAGCGCAATGCGATGCGCGATCCGCGCCGGCGCCTGAGTGACGAACGTATGGAACGGATGATGGCCGCGCTCGAACCGGTACGGACCGACGAGGGTTTTGTCTCTGTCCATTTCGAAAGCGGCGTGGGCGCTGGTATTTCGCTGGAGGAGACTCTGTCGCAATTTCAAACTAAGGAGCAGTTATCCCATGAGTATTGCTACCAAGCGCGGTGATGGAGGCCTGACCGGTCTCTCGGGCGGTATCAGGGTTTCGAAGACACACCCGCGCGTCGAGTGTTATGGCACCATCGACGAACTTATCTCGCAGATGGGTTTCGCGCGCTCCATTTGCCAGGATGCCGACATCTGTGAGCGGGTGGAGAGAATTCAGCGCGAGTTATACAAGGTGGGCTCGGCGATCGCAACGCCGCCTGAGTCCAGGAAGACTCCGCCGGAGATCACGCCGGCCATGGTGGACGCCCTGGAGGCCGAGGTCCATCGGATCGAGGCCGAGCCCGGTGTCCTGGCGGATTGGTCGCTTCCGGGAGGCGCCCCCGATGCGGCCGCGCTCGATGTGGCGCGCACCGTGTGCCGCCGGGCCGAGCGCCTGACGACCGGCCTGATGGAATCCGGCGTGATTCAGAATCCATCCATCCTGGCCTACCTCAACCGTCTCTCGGACGTGCTCTGGCTTTTCGGAAGACTGGTGGAAGCGCGTCGGGGAGTCGATTCCTCTCTGCGCACCGGGGACAAGCCGGGGCCTCGCTGGTCGCGGGCGTGGTGATGACTCCCATGCGGCAAAACGAGCGCTTCTCCGACCGCTTTTCCGACGAAGAACGCCGCGGCGTTTATCGCGCAATCTACGAACGCCGCGATGTCCGCTCGCATTTTCTTCCTGACGCGGTGACTGACGATGTGCTCGAAAGGATTCTCGACGCGGCGCACCACGCGCCGTCGGTCGGCTTCATGCAGCCCTGGGATTTTCTGGTGATTAGGGACGCCGATATCCGCCAGAGAGTACATCGGAATTTCGAGTGCGCCAGCCGGCGTGCGGCCGAGGTATATCAGGGCGAGCAGCGGAAACTCTACGACAGTCTGAAGTTGGCGGGCATCGTCGAGGCCCCCGTCAATGTATGCGTCACCTGCGATCACGAGCGCCCTAAAGGTAATGGCTTAGGCCGCCAGACAGATCCGGCGGTGGATGTCTACTCGACAGTCTGCGCGGTTCAAAATTTGTGGCTCGCGGCACGAGCAGAATCGCTCGGCGTTGGGTGGGTCAGCATTCTCGATCTCGAACAACTAAAGACGACGCTGGGCATCCCGCCGAAGCTGACGCCGATTGCGTATTTGTGTATCGGCTATGTGTCCGAATTTCGTCCTCAACCGGACCTTGAGGAAAAGGGATGGGAGACTCGCAGCAGTCTCGAAAGCGTTACTCACTTTGACCGCTGGGGAGTCGCAGGACAGGCCTCCGGGACTGTCTCCGGCAGCCTGCCCGCTGAGCGGCACCCGAAAGCGCATGAAGCGCCTGGAATCGAGCCTTCGGAGGCAGTCCATAAGGGCTTGAAAGAATGAGCGCGCGCGCACTCATGATCCTTGGCACAGCCTCGCATGTCGGTAAGTCACTTGTGACCGCGGGATTGGGACGGATCTTTTCGGACGAGGGGATTCGCGTGGCGCCCTTCAAAGCGCAGAACATGTCTTTGAACTCGGCGGCCACTCCCGATGGCCGCGAGATCGGGCGCGCGCAGGCGTTGCAAGCCGAAGCGTGCCGCGTGGCGCCTTGCGCCGAGATGAATCCCATTCTCATCAAGCCCTCGTCGGACACGGGGTCGCAGGTCGTTCTTCTGGGCCGTGTTTGGGGGCAAGTGACAGCGTCTGACTATCATCAACGGCGCGTCGAGGATCTGTTTCCCGCCGTGCTCGAAAGTTATCGCACACTGGCGGCGCGTCACGATCTAATGTTGCTCGAAGGCGCCGGCTCGCCCGCGGAGATCAATCTCCGGAAGCACGATATCGTCAATATGCGGATGGCGCACGCCGCCAATGCAGCGTGTCTGCTGGTGGGCGACATCGATCGTGGAGGCGTTTTCGCCGCGCTGCTCGGCACCATGGAGTTGCTTGAGCCGGAAGATCGCGCGAGAATCCGCGGATTCGTAATTAACAAGTTCCGGGGCGATGTCGAGCTATTGCGTCCCGGAGTGGAGATGATGGAACAGCGGCTGGGGACTCCGTGCGTCGGGGTCGTTCCGTTTTTGCGAGACTTGGGACTCGAAGAAGAAGATGGCGTCGCGATGGACGATCGCCGGACGGCGAGACACGTCTGGCATGATGCTGAGAATGCCACCGGGAATGCCGCCTCACCGGAGCGTCCGCTGCGCGTTGGTGTGATAGCCGTTCCGCATATGGCGAACTTCACTGACTTTGATGCCCTCGCCGCGGAACCCTCAGTCTCGCTCGCATTCTTGGATGATTCAGCAGATGTGTGTCTCGCCGATGTACTTATCCTTCCCGGCAGCAAGCAGACACTCGATGATCTCTTGTGGATTCACGAGCGTCGCTTTGCGCACTGTCTCGCGACTTACCCCGGCTTACTAATTGGCATCTGCGGCGGCTTTCAAATGCTCGGCCTCTCGATTGAGGACCCCTCCGGCGTGGAGAGCGGCGGACTTCCCCGTACCATGGCAGGTTTGGGCCAACTGCCAGTCCGCACCTTGATGCGTGACCAGAAGACGGTTCGCCGCGCGACGGGGCGGGCGCGCTTATGGGACGCGCCTTCGTTCAGCGGGTACGAGATTCACATGGGAGAGACGCTGTATGATAACGGCGCCGAACCCTTTGCGGAGATTTTGCGAGAGGGCGAGCAACAACCAACTTTGGACGGCGCGGTCGCTTCGTCTGGGCGGGTTTGGGGGACTTACATCCACGGGCTATTCGACGATGACGCATTCCGCCACAGATTCTTGCATTGCGCCCGGCGGACATGCGGCCTTGCGCCGGCGTTCCGCCACGTCTGCGTGACAGCGGAACGCCAGGCGCGTATCGACCGTTGGGCAGGCCACCTGCGGCAATCTCTGGATATGACAATGATTCACGAATTGACCCCAAAAAGCCGGGCCAACTTATGACTGCTCCTCAATTGTCTCTCGCCTATGCAGCGGATATTCTATTGGGCGACCCGGAATGGTTCCCGCATCCCGTCCGATGGTTTGGCTCTATGACCCACATGGGAGAACGTCTGTTGCGCCCGCTCGTTCGCGGCCCTAAGAGTGAGATGTTGGCGGGCGCGCTGCTCACTGTATCCGTAGCATCCATTGGCTGGGCTTTGGGCCGTCCGAAAAACTCCGCGTGCCAAACAATGCTGGCGTCGACAGCTCTGGCGACGCGCTCTCTTCTGGATGAAGCTGGCGCTGCGATCAGGGCGCTTGAAGCGGGCGATCTCGATTTGGCGCGGCGCCGACTGGCTCGCATCGTGGGCCGCGATACCGCGCATCTCGACGAAACTGAAATCTCGCGCGCCGTCATCGAGACTCTGGCCGAGAGCACATGCGATGGCATTGTGGCTCCGTTGTTCTGGCTCGCGGCCATCGGCGTTTCCGGAGCGATGTCTTACAAGGCGATCAACACGCTCGATTCCATGATTGGCCATCTGGAACCTCCCTATCGCTATTTCGGGCGTGTGGCTGCGCGGCTTGACGACGCAGTCAACTTCGTTCCCGCGCGTTTGACGGCCCTGGGAATTGTCGCCGCAGCAAAGCTCCACCCGAGGCTCCAAGGTTTAGATTCCGGACGCGCACTGCAGATCTGGCGGCGCGACGGTGATAAGCATGCGAGCCCGAACGCGGGACAAAGCGAAGCCGCGATGGCCGGGGCGCTCGGCGTGCGACTCGGGGGCGTGAGTCTCTATGACGGCCATCTTCACAATACGCCTCTGCTCTACCCCCAAGGCCGGCCGGCATCAGTGGGCGACGCTAAAGCAGCATTGTCACTGGTCGCAATCGTGTCGGCGCTCGCGTTTGGCGCCGCGCTGCTGGTAGTTGGCTGGAGGAACCGTCGGTGACCGTACACGGCGGCGATGTGTGGCGGGTTGCCGAACAACTGGGCATCGCTGCGTCCGGGATTTTGGATTTCAGCGCCAGCGTCAACCCGCGTGGGCTGCCGCCTAAAGCGCGGGAGCGACTCGAACGGGATGCGTCCGATGCCCGATTGCTTAGCTTTTATCCCGACCCGTCCGCGCGGCGTCTGCGCGAGGCCCTAAGCCAACGCCTCGAGGTAACTGCCGACGCGATTGTCGTAGGGCCCGGCGCCGAGTCTCTATTAGCTCCGATTTTGCGACACCTGCAGCCCAGCCGCGCGCTGGTTCCCGTTCCCGCCTTCGCCGAATACAGAAGGGTATGTGAGCAAGAGCATGTCGAGTTCACCCCATTTTCGCTCCAGCGTTCCGAGTTATTCCGAACGCCCGTGGACCGTTTTTGCCGGCGCATCGAATCGGAATCGCCTGGCGCGGTGCTGTTGAACAATCCGCATAACCCCTCTGGCGCTGTGCTTGACGCGCACGAAGTTCGGCGCATTGGCGATATCGCGATCACCTTCCTCGCGGCGCTGCTTGTCGATGAAGCGTTCATCGACTACGTTCCCGATGCCAGCCTGGTCCGGGAAGCCGCCAACCAACCCCACTTGGCAGTGCTTCGATCGCTCACTAAGTTCTATGGGTGCCCCGCGCTAAGAGTCGGGTATGCCGTCGCCCATCCGGATACAATCCGGGCCATCCGATCTTTGTTGCCCACCTGGCCGGTAACTCAACTCGCGAGTGACACACTCGCCGAAGCCGTTGCAGACCGCGAATATGCAGAAGCGTCCCTTCGCGAAAACGCGTTCGAACGAGAACGCCTAGCTAACTCGCTGAGCGGACTCGGCCTCGTCGTATTCCCCTCCGCGGCCAACTATTTGCTTCTTGAATTACACGCGGACATGCCCACCGCTTCAGAGTTACGAGCGCGCTTGATCGCAAATCATCGAATTCTGATTCGGAATTGTGATTCCTATGAGGGGCTCGCGCCGGGGCGTTACGTGCGCGTGGCTGTACGCTCCGGTGATGACAATTGCCGCCTGATCCAGGCCCTCGCCGAGGAATTGAGAGTATCATGAAGTTACTCAAGGAGACGATCCAAGAGATCCGCCCAATCGACTCTCGCTGGATTGAATCCGCAATCCAGCGCCAATTAGAACTCACTAAGCCGCCGGCGAGCCTTGGCCGCCTTGAGGTGATCGCTAACCGGTGCGCCGCAATCCGGGAAAGCTTCCAGTTAACCGCGAGTCATCCCCGCATCGTGCTTTTCGCCGCGGATCACGGCGTCTGCGCGGAAGGAGTTAGCGCGTACCCTCAAGAAGTGACTGCGCAGATGGTCTTGAACTTCCTCCGCGGCGGCGCCGCCATCAACGCGTTCGCCCGTGCGGGCGGGATCGAATTGAAAGTGGTCGACGTCGGCGTGGCAACGCCGCTCCCGCTTTCGAGCGACCTGATCAGCCGCCGCGCAGCGCCGGGCACCCGCAACTTTTGTAAGGCCCCTGCAATGACGGAAGCTGAGATGACTGCAGCTCTCGAAACGGGTGTGGAACTCGCCGATGATTCCGCCCGGGCCGGGTGCGACCTTCTAGGCTTCGGCGAGATGGGCATTGGAAACACGACGTCCGCAAGCGCGATTGCCGCCGCCCTGACGCGAGAACCCATTGCAGCCGTGGTTGGTTGCGGCGCCGGCGCCGATGACGCGTGTATGGCGCGGAAGCGCTCCGCCATCCAGCGCGCCCTGGCACTCCACTCCGATAGTCTCGGAGATCCGCTAGGAATTCTGCGCTGCGTCGGCGGGCTCGAGATAGCGGCGATGTGCGGTTTCTGTCTCGGAGCCGCTGCCCGACGCGTTCCCGTTGTCATGGACGGCTTCATCGCAACCGCTGCTGCCGCCATGGCCATCCGTCTCTGTCCGGCATCGTCGGGATACCTGTTCGCCTCACATCGCTCGGCGGAGCCCGGACACACGTACTTGCTCGCGACTCTCGAACAAGAGCCGCTGCTCGATTTGGGCATGCGACTCGGGGAAGGAACAGGCGCCGCTCTCGCGATGAAGCTCATCCAGGCGGCCGTTGCTGCGTTCACCGGAATGGCGACATTCGCATCCGCCGGAGTCTCCAACAAGTGAGATCGCTTCTGGCGGCGATTGCATTCCTGACCACGATTCCCGTGGGAAAAGTCGCCGCTTTCGATGCGGCGGACGTGGCGCATTCGGCTGGCTGGTTTCCGTTCATCGGGGTGCTACTCGGGACTGTCTACAGCCTGGCCGCCGCCCTATTAAGGAACTGTCTGCCTCCGGAAGTAGTTGCAGTCCTCTTAGTGATTCTCGATGCGCTGGCGACCGGCGCCCTGCACTACGATGGTCTGGCTGACACTGCCGACGGATTCGGTGGAGGCAAAAGCCGCGAAGACATCCTTCGCATCATGCGCGACCACGCCATTGGGAGTTATGGCGGCCTGGCCCTGGCGAGTCTTGTTGCTCTCAAGGTAACGGCTTATGCCGCTCTGTTGAAGCAAAGTAACTGGATCGTAGCGCTGATTCTGACGCCGGCTTTGGGCCGCTGGTCGATTCTGCTTCTCACTGCGACGCTGCCTTATGCGCGACCATCCGCATCCGCCATCGAGAGTATGGGGAAACGATCGCTGCTCGGTGGAACAGCGACCGTCTTAGTGGCCATGATCGCGGCTATGATCGCGGCTACGTCGGCAACTACGTCAGTAGCTACGTCAGTAACTACGTCCGGCCGCGCCTGGATCGCGATGGCTGCGGTGGCGGCGGTCACTGCCGCCTTCGGCCTCTACTGCCGGCGACGGATCGCCGGTATCACTGGAGACACTCTGGGCGCAAACCTTCAGCTTTGTGAGAGTGCGGCGCTGCTCACATTCATTTGGGCGGGATATCCGCAATGACTCGCTTCTGGCTGATCCGGCACGGGGAACCGGCAAAAGAAATGCTGCATCGGTGCTATGGTTCGCTGGATGTAGGTCTCTCCGAGACAGGCCGCACACAAATGGCGCGGGTTGCTGAACGCCTCAAGGGTGAACCGATGGCTGCGATCTATACCAGTCCGCGGTCGAGGGCGGTCGAAGGTGCGCGGATTCTTGGCGCCGTCGCATCCTGCTCTATCGAAATCGTCGAGGATTTGCGCGAGATCGACTTCGGTGACTTCGAGGGTTTGGCGTATGACGAAATCGCCGCTCGATATCCGGACCTGTATAGGCAATGGATGGAGACACCCACGGAAATCCAGTTTCCAAACGGGGAGAGCTTCTCCGCGATGCGTGTCCGGGTTCTTAGCGCATTTGACAGGATCCAACGCAAACGGGAAGGCCAGACCGTCGCGATTGTCAGCCATGGCGGCGTCAATCGTATCCTGCTCGCGTGGGCGCTGCAGATGCCGGACAAGTGTATCTTTCGCCTGGCCCAGGACTACGCCGCCATAAACCTGCTGGAGTTAGTCGACGGACTCCCGAGCGTACAATTGCTGAACTGTGGCTCCGCATGACCTATGATACGAGTAACCCCATGAGCGAATTCGACGTAGTAGGCGTCGGTCTCAACGCTACCGACACATTGCTGCTGGTGCCGCACTTTCCCGCCTATGCCGGCAAGGCGCCGTACCTCCAGGAGATGATGAGCCCCGGCGGCCAGGTGGCCAGCGCCATGGTGGCCTGCGCACGCCTGGGGCTGCGCGCAAAATACATCGGCGCGGTGGGCGACGACGAGCGCGGGCGCATTCAGATGGAGAGCCTGCTCGGTACCGGCATCAACCTGGATCATGTCCAGCTCCGGCGCGGGTGCGCGAATCAATCGGCGTACATTATCGTGGATCAATCGAGCGGCGAGCGCACCGTATTCTGGCGGCGCGATGATTGCCTGCGCATCGATCCGGAACAGATCGAGCCGGAACAGATTGCGTGTGCGCGGCTGCTGCACATCGACGGGCACGATACGGCGGCTGTGGCCCACGCGGCGCGGATCGCGCGCGAGCGCGGCATCCCCGTCACCGTGGACGTGGACACCATCTATGCGGGGTTCGACCACGTGCTGCCGCAAGTGGATTACCTGATTGCCAGCTCCGAATTTCCCGCCGCGTGGACCGGCGAGCAAAACCCCTTTCGCGCGCTGGAGATGCTGCAGAACGAATACGGCATGCGCGTGGCGGCCATGACTCTGGGCGCGCACGGGGCGCTGGCGCGATTCGAAGGGCGGTTCGTTTATTCGCCGGCGTATGTGGTGAATTGCGTGGATACCACCGGCGCGGGCGACGTGTTTCACGGGGCCTTCTGCTATGCTGTGTTGCAAGGGATGCCGATACGCGAATCTCTCGAATTTTCCAACGCCATGGCGGCCCTGAACTGCACGGCCCTGGGCGCGCGCGGCGGAATTTGCGGCCTGGACGAAGTTCGGGCGCTGATGGCGCGCGCTGAAAGAAGGCCGCACCCCAGCTTCGCCACCCACGACACTCACGAATAAATGTTTCCCTTACGCGATACACAGCCGAGCTACTCGAAGCCCGTTGTCACCTCACTCATCATCGCCGTCAATATTCTGGTCTTTCTATACGAGGCTTCGCTCGACCCCTACACGCAGAACGCATTTATTGCGCAATACGGACTGGTTCCGGCCAACTTCCATGTCTCAGCTATTTTCACGTCGATGTTTCTCCACGGCGGCTGGCTCCACGTGCTGGGCAATATGTGGTTCCTATGGATCTTCGGCGACAATGTCGAAGACATTCTGGGGCATGAGAAGTATCTGCTGTTCTATCTGCTGTGCGGCGTGGCGGCGGCGGTCACTCAGGTGTTCTTCAGCGGCGATTCGCGCGTGCCCATGGTAGGAGCGAGCGGCGCCATTGCGGGCGTGATGGGCGCTTACATGGTGAAGTTTCCGCACTCCCGAATTGTGACGCTGATCTTTTTCATCTTTATCACGTTCATCGACGTGCCTGCGTGGCTGATGTTGATTTACTGGTTCGCCGTGCAGTTCTTCAGCAGCATCGGCAGCATCGGCTACTCCACCGCGTCGGAAGGCGGCACGGCGTTCTTCGCGCATGTAGGAGGGTTCCTGGCCGGCATCGTTTTAATCAACCTTCTGGGCACGAAACAACGATACTCGCGGCGGAGCGATTTACAGTGGTGAACCTCGACGTTCTTGCCATTGCGGCGCACCCTGACGATGTGGAGCAGACGTGCGGCGGCGCCTTGATGCGCATGGCGGCGCACGGCTATCGCACCGGCGCGCTCGATCTGACGGCGGGAGATATGGGCACGCGCGGCACGCCGGAGCAGCGCGTGGCAGAATCGCAGGCCGCCGCTAAAGTGATGGGCCTCGCGTGGCGCGGCAATCTGTATTTTCCCGATGCGCGCCTGGAAAACAACATCGCCGCGCGCATGACTCTGGCCGTCAAGATCCGCGAGCTGAAGCCGCGCACGGTGATTCTGCCATACTGGGAAGCGCGCCATCCGGACCATTACCGCGCCGGGGAAATGGGCTATGAAGCCTGTTTCCTGGCTGGATTGAAGAAGCTCGACGAATACTCGGAGCCGCACCGCCCTTTCAAGATTCTCTATGCGAGCCTCTACGCCGATGTGAAGCCTTCTTTCATTGTGGACATCAGCGCGGAGTTCGAGCGGCGCATGGAAGCGCTGTTTTGCTACGTTTCGCAATACGGCGAGACAGCCGATGGCGGCGCGTTGTTTCCGAACGAACGGGAGATTCGCGACCGGCTGGGCGCCATCGCGCGATTTTACGGCAACCAGATCGGCGTGAAATACGGCGAGCCGTTCGTGGTGAAAGAAGCAATGCAGATCGACGACATCGTCTCGATGCCGGTGCGCTCGATTTAGTCCTCGATTTAATCTATGACTCCGCTCGATCTCCCTCACGCCGCGGGCGCATTCGGCGCCGCATTTGTGGCTGGCGCCATCAATTCCGTGGCGGGCGGCGGGACGCTGGTTACGTTTCCGACACTGATCTGGATGGGCCTCAACTCCGTCACAGCCAATGCAACCAGCACGGTCGCCATCTGGCCCGGTACCGTGGGCAGCATGTTCGGCTACCGGCGCGAGCTGCGGGCTGCGGAACCGCGATTCCTGGCGCTGATCGCACCCAGCCTGATTGGTGGAATCTCCGGCGCAGTGCTGCTGAAGCTGACGCCATCCTCTGTGTTCGACCGGCTGGTGCCGTTTTTGATTCTCTTCGCTACGCTGTTGTTCATGGCGCAGGAAACGGTGCAGCGAAAACTCAAGACCGCCGGCGCCGAAGCGCGGAGTTCGACCGGATGGCTGGTGGGCGCCCTGCTGTTTCAGCTTGGGGTAGGCCTCTATGGCGGCTATTTCGGCGCGGGCATCGGAATACTGATGCTGGCGGCGCTGAGCATTCTCGGCCTGAAGGATATTCATGAGATGAACGCGCTGAAAGTGATTCTGGGCGGAGCCATCAACGGCATTGCAGCGGCCTATTTCATCTGGAAGGGCATGGTCTATTGGCCTTACGTGCTGGTGATGGTGGTGGGCGCAATAGCGGGCGGATACGGAGGCGTCGGGGTGGCGCGCAAGCTGGGAGGGCGAACGGTAAGACGGATTGTGATCGGGATCGGGTTCGCCATGGCGGTGTCCTTGTTTCTGAAGTTTGTATGATGACCGCGAACGATTTTCGCCGGATAGCGCTTAGCCTCGAAGGCGCGGAGGAGGGCTCGCACATGGGCGCCGCCGACTTCCGCGTGGGCGGCAGGATCTTCGCCACGCTCGCCTCGCAAAAGCAGGGTTACGGAAACCTGATGCTCACGCCGGAACTGCAGGCGGAGTTCGTCGCAGAGCAGCCGGATGTATTCGTTCCCATTGCGGGCGGATGGGGCAAATCGGGTGCGACCCACATCCGCCTCTCCGCCGCAAATGAGGACTTGCTCGCGGGCGCGTTGCGCACGGCATGGAAGCTCCGGATCGATAAGAACACAAAACCCGGAGGCAAGAAGATTGCACCAAAGAAGCGCGCCCGCTGATTCGGGCGACACCGTTCCTATTTATGAATAACCGCGCGAATATTTCCGTGCTGATCGTAGGCGCTGGCCCCACCGGGCTGGCGCTGGCTTGTGTTCTTGCACGCCGTGGAGTGGCCTTCCGCATCATAGAAAAGGCGGCGGAATACTTCGCCGGATCGCGCGGCAAAGGCTTGCAGCCGCGCAGTCTCGAAGTGCTCGAAGACCTCGGCGCGATCGACCGCATCCTTGCGAACGGGCGTTTCCACCTGCCGTTTCGAGGTTACGACGGAGCGACTGTGCTCGGCGATCACGACATGCATGCGGACCGCATCCCCACTCCCGATGTCCCTTACGCCAGTCCGCTGATCATCCCCCAGTGGCGGGTGGAAGAGATATTGCGCGCACGCCTCGCCGAATTCGGAGGCCGCGTAGAGCTGGCCACCGAGCTGATTGGCTTCGAGCAGAGCACCGATTGCGTGACTGCCACGCTGAGCCGCCCGGGCGGGACTGAACAAGTGGTTGCCGCATTCCTGGTTGGCGCCGACGGCGGCCATAGCTTCGTCCGCAAGAGACTGGGCGTGGGTTTCGAGGGCGAGACCTGGAAGGACGAGCGCATGCTGGTTGGCGACGTCCAGGTGGATGGCCTGGACCGCGAGCACTGGCACTCCTGGCCCAAGCACGCGGCCGGCTGGGTCGCCCTCTGTCCGCTGCCGAGCACCGATTCGTTTCAGTTCCAAGCCCAGATCGCGCCGGATGAGTCCGACGAGCCGACGCTACAGCGCTTCCAGGAGATCATCGACGAACGGACCGGGCAACCCGGCATCCGTCTGCACGACGCCACATGGCTATCGCTCTATCGCGCGAACGTACGGATGGTGGACCGCTTCCGGATGGGCCGCGTCTTTCTGGCCGGGGACGCCGCACACGTACATTCCCCGGCGGGCGGCCAAGGCATGAACACTGGATTCCAGGATGCCTACAATCTTGGTTGGAAGCTCGTTGAGGTGCTGGCCGGAGCGCCAGCCGAGCTACTCGATACCTACGAAGAGGAGCGACTGCCGGTCGCCGCTTCGCTGCTCGGGATCACCACCAAGCTGCATCGCGCAACCTTCACGGGAAAGCTGAGTGACCAGCGCCGCGGTCCCGAGACATTGCAGCTTGGCATCAACTACCGGGGCAGCTCACTCGCCCGCGACGAGCGCGATTCGACGGCGTCGGTTCAAGCGGGTGACCGCGCTCCCGACGCGCCCTGCCATGACTCCGCTGGAAAGCCTATCCGCCTGTTCGATCTCTTCCGCGGGCCGCATTTCACGCTGCTCGCGTTTTGCCGGGGCGTAGTGACTCAAGCGACAACTCAGGATTACGGAACTTCCGTCCATACTTACACTGTGATCCGTGCGGGAGAGTCAGCCGGCGATACCGCTCCCGATATCATCATCGATACCGCAGGTCATGCGTACCGCGCTTATGACGTCGAAGCCGGCGCGCTTGTGCTCATCCGGCCGGACGGCTACATAGGTTTGATCGCGGATTGTTCGTCCGCCGGCAGCGTTCAGGAATATCTGAGTCATGCCTGTGCAGGCGCAGTCTCCGACCGTTGAAAGCAGTCTTCACAGGCGGTCACTGCACCTCCACCTTACCCGCCGCTGCCGCTCCCAGCACCGCATGCACCTTCGCCGCCAGCGATGCCGCCGTATACGGCTTTTGCAGAAAGCCCGCCACGCGCGGCTCCTTCAGCCTCACCCTGCATTCCTCTTCGCCATGCCCCGAGGACACGATCACCGGCGCATCCGGATTCATGGAAAGCAGATGTGGCAGAGCCTCTTCGCCGGACATCACCGGCATCACCAGGTCGAGCAGCACCAGCGATATTCGTCTCACGTTCCGGGAGAAAACGGCCAGCGCTTCCGCCCCGTTTCCGGCCAGCAGTACTTCGTAGCCGGCGCGCGTAAGCGCCTTCTGCGCCATGTTACGGACGATCTCCTCGTCATCCACCACCAGGACGGCGCCCCGCCCCCGTGCCAGAGCGGCCTCCTCACGCGACGCCGGCCGCACTGGCGCATCCGCGGCGGCGGGAAACAGCACCTCGAATACAGTCCCCTGCGCCGGCGCGCTGGTTACCTTCAAAGCCCCTTTGTGCCCGCGGATAATCCCCAACGCCGCCGAAAGGCCAAGCCCGCGGCCCAGGAATTTGGTGGAAAAGAACGGATCGAAAATGCGCTTCAGCGTCTCTTGATCCATGCCGGTTCCAGTATCCCGGACTTCCAGCACGACGTAGTCGCCACCCTTTTTCTGTTCCGTCAGGAAGGCGCCCAACTCCGCGGCGCTAACGTTTCTGCTCGCGGTGGTTACCGTGACTGCGCCAGCGTTGCCTTGGTTGGCCTCGGCCGCATTGATAATCAGGTTCATCGCGAGTTGTTCGATCTGGGTCTTGTCGGCCTGGATGGCGGGCAGGTCGCGCCGCAGATCGAGAGTCAACCGCACGTTGCGGGGAATGGACGATTGAATCAGCGGCGCCAGGTCGCGGATCAAAGCGGAAAGATCGACCGGTCCGACGCTTAGGCGGCCCTTGCCGGCATACGCCAGCATCTGCCGGGTGAGTTCGGCGGCGCGCTCGCCGGCGCCCATCACGTCCTGCAGCAGACGGCGGGTCGCCTCCGGGTCTTCCAGCGAATCGAGCGCCAGCGAGGCGTTGCCCAGAATGCCTACCAGCAGATTGTTGAAATCGTGCGCGACGCCGCCTGCCAACAGCCCGATGCTTTCCAGCTTCTGCGAGTGTTGCAGTTGCCGATCCACCCGTTTGCGCTCCGTGATGTCCGTGACAATCGCCACGCCGCCGCGCAGCTTGTCCGCCGCATCGGCCATCGGATCGATCGTGATGCTGAAGCTTCGCTCCCCTAAGGCGCGCTCCGCGTTCGTACGATGCCGGCTCTCGAGTACTTCCACCAGCGGCGGGTCGCCTTCGGCCGGCGGAATCAGCTCGTCCAGGTTTCGGCCGGCGATTTCCCTCCGCTCCAGGCCCAGAAGCGCGGGCAGCGCGGCATTAGAGCGTTGCACTACGCCGTTGACATCGAGCACCGCCACACCGTCGCGAATGGCGTCGAAGGTTGCCTGCCACTCCAACGCCGCATCCTGCAGCGCCTGTTCGGCCGTGCGGATTCGCAGCAGCGAGCGCACTGTGGCTACCAGAACTGCCGGTTCCACCGGCGAGGCGATGTACGCGTCGGCGCCGCATTCGAGCGCTGCCACCCGCGAACCGTCGTCTATGGCGGATGCCGACATCTGCAGCACCAGCGTGGAGGAAACCTCCGGTGACGTCTTGATGCGCCGGCAAACTTCCACACCGGGGATATCCGGCAGGCGCACATCGAGCACCACCAGATCGGGGCGGTCTTGCGCTGTGCGCTTCAGCGCATCGCCGCCCGTGCCGGCCTCGGCGATTTCGAATCCCGCCTGGCGCAGCACGCGCCCGGTAGCATAGCGTCCCGCATCGTTGTCATCCACCACCAGGATGCGCTGCCTTCGCGGTGTCATAAGCGCCTCATCGTTCCGCCGGCCTGGCTTCCTGCTCCGGAAGCAGGTCGCCCAAGCCCATTCCGCGGCAGATACGCCGCAGCTCCAGCGCGCCGCTGCCGTCGGTGAGCCGGCTCTTGGAGAGCAGCCCCGCGGAGAAGCGCTCCAGCCGCTCGAGTTCCTCGCTGTCGAGCGGTTTTGACGTGGATACTACCACCGGAATCTCAGATGTCAGCGGGTCTGCCCGCAGCCGTTCGAGTACTTCGAAGCCGCCAAGCTCGGGCATCAGCAGGTCCAGTAAGATCAGTTGCGGCTGCTCATCGCGGGCAAACCGCAGCCCTTCCCCGCCGTTGGAGGCTTCGATCACTTGATCGGGCGGAGAGGGAAACAACTGCCGCAGCAGGTAGCGCGAGACTTCTTCGTCGTCGATCACCAGGATCTTGCGCGGCGCGCTGCGTCCCGTGAGCTTGTGCAATTGATCGAGCAGCCAGCGGCGCGCCACCGGTTTCTGGGCGAACGCGTCGGCTCCAAGCGACATCGCCTTCTGCCGGTCCTCCACGGCGGTGACCACCAGAACCGGGATATCGGCCGTTTCGGGATTTGTCTTCAGATAAGGCAGCATGCCCCAGGCGTCCTCGCCCACCAAGGCGATGTCTAGAACGACGGCGGCGGGCCGAACCGTTTCGAGCAGCGCGCGCGCTTCCCGCAGGCTGCGCGCCGGCGCCACCTGGAATCCGCTGCCGCGCAAATATTTCTCGTAGAGCAGGCGCTGTTCGATTTCGTCCTCGATCACCATTACCGGCAGGCGAGCCTGGTCCAACTCCGCAGCCAGCATGACCTCGGAGAATGGCTGGAACATAGCATAGACGAGGGGGATATCGGCCGAAAAGGTGGAGCCCAAGCCGGGCTGGCTGGCCAATGAGACGGACCCGCCCAGCAACTCGGCCAGCTTCTTCGAAAGCGGCAGCCCCAGGCCGGTGCCGCGCACCTTTCGCTGCAGGGAACTCTCAAGCTGCGCAAATTCCTGGAAGATGATGCTCTGGTGCTCCGGGGCGATGCCAATTCCGGTGTCGGCTACCGTGAAAACCGCCCTCCGCCCGTCGTCGGAGAGCCGCACCGCTACTCGCACCTCGCCTTGCTCGGTGAACTTAAGCGCATTCGAGATAAAATTTCGCAGGATCTGCGACACCTTGCCTTCATCGGTGCACAGCGGCGGAATCTCCTCCGGTTCTTCGAACACCAGGTTCACGGAAGTGTTCAACAGCAGCGGGCGCAGCATGCCGCGCAGCGCCCCGAACAGGTTGCGCGCCTCGAACTCCACCGGGCGGACCACCAGCTTGCCGGCTTCCACCTTGGCCAGGTCCAGCAGATCGTTTACCAGCTCCGAAAGGTTCTCGGCGGATTTGCGGACGAAATAGATCTGCCGCTCCTGCTCGGTGCTCAGTTCCCCGTCCGCACGGTCCAGCAGCAGCCGCGTAAGCGCCAGAATGGAGTTCAGCGGCGTGCGGAATTCATGGCTCATGTTCGACAGGAATCGGGTCTTCACTTCATCGGCGCGGCGCAGATGGTCGGCGCGCTCATCCAGCTCGGCATAGAGAGCCACTACGCCGCGATTGGTGTCCTCCAGCTCGCGGTTCAGCCGGGTCAACTCCTCCTGGCGCTGCCGCAGCTCGTCGAGCGTGCGCAGCAGGTCGGTGTTCTGCTGCCGCACCACTTCCATCAGGCCGCCGGGATTCTGGCGAATCAGCTCGTCCGTCAACTGAGGCACCAGTTCGGCAGTCAGCAGACGCGCTTTGCGCGCCAGCAGTTTGTACATGGAAACGCAGGTTCCGCCGCCTTGGGGAAACTGGATTTCGAAGCGGTCCATAAGGCGGCGCGCGCCTACGATGCCCAGCCCCATGCCCGTTTGGGAGGTGTATTCACCGTTCAGGATGGCGTCGAGATCGCGGATGCCGGGGCCCTGGTCGGAGATGCGGATGGTGAAAACCTGGGGCGTCGTCCGGCCGCCCACGGAGAACTCCACACGGCCGCCGCCGCCATACTGAAAGGCATTGCGCGCAATCTCCGATACGGCGGTCGCGATCCGCGTCTGCTGCTGAGCGTCGAACCCGAGCAGCTCCGCAATGTGGCGCGCGCGCTGGCGTGCGGAAACTACGTCCTGTTCATATCGAATTTCAGCGTTCAGAATGGAGAGCATCAGGATCCCGGGCCGGTTTCCCGCGCCACCACCACGGTCACGTCATCCCGGCCACGAGCATGGTCCCGATACAAGACGCCGGCAATCAGACTGGGATGCCGATTGAGCAGGCCAGGGTAGGAATCGAACGACCAATGCGTCTGCAAGCCGTCGGAGTGCATCAGCAGCAGAGCGCCGGATTCCCATGGATAGGTGAACTCCACCATTTTCCGTACTTCGTGTCCGGCGGTGCCGGCAAGCGAGACCAGCCGCCGCATCATGCCCGACGCAGTCACCACGGCGGCGGCAATGTTGCCAACGCCTGCGAAGCGTACCACCTGCGCAGCCAGATCGATTTCCGCCACGGCCACGGTGGCGCCGCGGGTATGGCGAAGGGCGCCATGAATTCGCTCCAGCAGGGAATGGGCCGGTTCGCTTACATGTTCACGCGCCGTGCGAATCGCGGCCCTGGCAGCAATTGCGGCATTTTCGCCGTGACCCAAGCCGTCGGCGACAGTCATTCGGCCACCGCGGCCGATTTCCTGAAAAACCCAGTCGTCGCCGCATTCCTGTTCGCCCGCCATCGCTACCCCCACACCGCCAATGCAGAAGCGCTTTGCCGGGCCCGGCGGCTCGCAGGATCGGCCCCCTCTCCAGACCTGAGCCATGAGCACGGTCCCCTGGCCTTGCACGGAATAGACATCGTGCCTGGTGGCCAGTCGCGCGATTGCTCCCAAACCCGTGCCGGATGTGCCTGCGGTCGAGTATCCGTCCTTAAAGCAGCGTCCGGGATCCGCGATGCCCGGACCCTTATCGAGCGCCAGCATCTCAATTCCCGCGGCGCCGGCGCATTCGAGAGAGCGGAGAACCACCTGGCCGGCGCCCGCGTGTTTCAGAATGTTCGTAGCGGCCTCGGTCACCACTAAGCCCACGTTGCCGGCCGACACTTCATCGAACGAGAGCCCGGAAGCAAAGGCCAGGGCAGTGCGGCGCACCTGAGCGGCATCCGTCTGTTCCTGTATTCCAATGCAGGCGTTAACCACGTAGCCACTCCCCAGAGAGAGGTTCACTTCCAGCGAGCGATGGTTATCCGCGTACCCTGCGCCACTGTGGAACGGACGTCGAACTCGTTGCAGAGCCGTTTCGCGCCGCTCAAACCCAAACCCAGACCGGTCCCGGTGGAGTAACCATCCCTCATTGCTAATTCTATATCGGGAATCCCCGGACCCCTATCTTCGAATGTGAGCCTGAGTCCTTTTCGCGCCCCGTCGTTCAGCGCCTCCACTTGCACCGTGCCGCCTCCGCCATGGATCAGCGCGTTGCGCGCCAATTCACTGGCGGCAGTGACTATCTTGGTCTGGTCGACCAAGCCGAAACCCAGCTCGACGGACCAGGCGCGCACCTTCCTCCGGACTAGAACGACGTCGTCGTCCGAGTGGATCGGCATGGTTTCACTCCTGAGAACCGGCATCGCGGCCTTCCCAGGATTCCCGGAGATTCTCTTGGCGTGCGCGGCGCAGCACCTCCATGCCCTTCTCCACGTTCAATGCCGTGCGGATGCCGGGCAGGGAAAGGCCCAGTTCCACCAGCGTGATGGCCACCGCCGGGCGCATTCCCACCAGCACGGTTTCGGCATCCAGTATGCGCGACATGGCAGCGATATGGCCCAGCATCCGGCCGATGAAGGAATCCACCACGTCCAGCGCCGATATGTCGATCAACACGCCGCGGGCGTGCACTTTCACGATGCGTTCGGTCAGGTCCTCCTGCAGTGACATGGCCAGACGGTCGTGCATATCCACCTGGATGCTGACCAGGAGGAACTCACCCATTTTAAGAATCGGGATGCGTTCCAAGGCCGGCCTCCACCGTGGAATTGCGATGCGCGCGTTGAATGGTCTGACCGGTCCGCCTTAAGGCCAAAGCGAACGCGTCGGCCAGCGTGGCTTTGGTGACGACCGTCCTCAGCTCCACTCCCAGATGGACGATGGTGGCGGCGATCTGCGGCCGGATGCCGCTGATAATGCATTCGGCCCCCATCAGCCGCGCCGCGGCCACGGTTTTCATCAAGTGCTGCGCCACCAGCGTGTCTACCGTGGGCACGCCCGTGATATCGATGATGGCGATGCCGGCGCCAGATTCGACGATGCTTTGCAGCAGGCTCTCCATTACTACCTGCGTGCGCTCGCTGTCCAGCGTGCCGATGAGCGGCAGGGCCAGCACTCCATCCCATAGTTTGACTACCGGAGTCGAAAGCTCCAACATCTCTCTCTGCTGCTTTTGGATGACCTCTTCCCGGCTCTTCTGATACACCTCAGTGGTAAACAGTCCGAGTTTGTCAAGCAATAGATTGGCGTTCCAATGCTCATCCTTAGCGCTGTCGCCAAGAGCCCGAAACAACGGCTGCTTCAAAGAAAAGACGAAAGTTGCAGTTTCCGTTGGCGTGAAACCCAGACGCGCACGGGACCGCGAAATATCGGCGAGAACTTCCCGCGCAGGCGCCCAAGCCGGCGCCAGGATGTCGTCGAATATTCCGGAGGAAGCGCCCTGGCGGAGCGCGGCAAGGAATTCCTTGGACTGGCGCTGTAGATCCCCTTCGCCGATCGGGTCGGCGCGGCGCGCGGCGGAGTTGCGCTGCATCGCCATCCATTCGCTCAGGATTTCCGGCTCGCGTTGAGCCAGGGTATCGGCAAGACTATTGCTTGGCTTCTGTTCCATTGGATGAATCCGAGTGACTTGCTTTACCAAGCGCCTGAGCCGGCGCCCATGCAGCTTTCGCTGCCCGCACTGCCGATCAGCCGCTGCACGGTTGCGAGCCATTCGCTTTCCGGGAGCGGCTTACCTTCCGGCGACTTGCGGATGGACGCGTGCGCGCCCAACGTTCCGGCCATCTGCAGATAGGGATCTTTGAAGACGATTGAGGTTGCAATCACTCTGATCTGAGTAGTCCGGCGCGAGATGGCGCCAATGAGTTCAAACCCATTGATATCTGGCAGCGCCAGGTCCACGATGGCCACATCGATTTCGCTGTGTTGCTTCTGCAGCACGTCAACGGCTTGCTTTCCGGTGGCCGCCCGGAGCACGCGATACCCCGCTGCGGCCAACATCTGTTCGGCCGCATTCTGAAAACCGGGGTCGTCATCCACCACGAGAATAGTAGTCATATATGTAAACTGGGAAGACAGTATATATTTTAAGGCCCGAAAAGCTGGCTGGCAACAAGAATTATGTATAACACGGGGTCGGGTATTTGACCGATCTTTCCCCCAAGAAAATACGCCTTATCGACCCACTGCCTGCCGAATGACTCGTAGCGTGTTACCGCCCATGATCTTCTTCACATCATCGTCGCTGTAGCCCTTTTTCAGCAGCGCCGCGGCGAGATACGGCATCCTGGCGATATCTTCCAAGCCCTTGGGCGGCCCCGAAATTCCGTCGAAATCGCTGCCGATTCCGACGTGCTCGATGCCTGCCACTTTGACGGCATGATCGATGTGCGCCACGGCGTCGTCGATAGTCGCGGCAATGCCTTTCGCCGGCGCCATGTCGCGTTTGAACTCCTCGGCCGCGTAATCGTCCAGGGCCTTTCCAACCAGATCCGGAACCTGAAACGAGATTGCGTTCACCGTGGCCTTCAATCTCGCGGCGTCTTTCGGATTCAGGAAGCCCTCGCCGAAGTTGATGCCGATCACTCCGCCGTTCTTCGCCAAAGCGCGGAGCATATCGTCAGTCGCGTTGCGCGGTACATCGGACAACGCGCGGCAGGAGGAATGCGAGACAATCACCGGCTTGGCGGTGACTGCCAGCGCATCGTAGAACGTCTTGTCGGAGACATGCGAGACGTCCACCATCATGCCGATCCGGTTCATTTCGCGCACCACCTGCTTGCCGAAATCCGTGAGGCCGTTATGCGCCGGCTTATCGGTTGAGGAGTCCGCCCAATCGTTGTTGCGGAAATGCGTCAGCGTCATCGAGAGCACGCCCATGCGGCGGTACTCGCGAAGCACGGCCAGGTCGTTATCGATCTGATGGCCGCCTTCGGCAGTCAGCACTGCGGCGATCTTGCCGGCGTGCGCAATGCGCTCGATATCGGCGGCGCTCTCGGCAAGCTCGATCTGGTCGGGATGCTGGTCGAGCAGACGCTGCATGGCGTCGCGCAGATCGAGCGTGCGGCGCACCGCCTCGGCGCCCTTATAGTATGTAGGAACCCACAGCGCGAAGAACGGAGCGCGCACTCCGCCCTCGCGCAGGCGCGGCAGGTCGGCATGGCCATGGCTTGCGCGCTGGCCCAGGTCTTCGTTGAGGATCAGCTCGCGCTGGATGGTGTCAATGTGGCTATCGATGCCGATGTACTGAGTGGCAAGTTTGCGGGCCCGCGCGAGGTAGTCTTCCTGCGCCGTAGCGGGCAGCAAAACGACGGCCGCGAGCAGACAGAGGCGTTTTCGCATCTCCCTACTATGCCAGAACCGCCGCAGGGAAGCGCCGGTAGCGCCGGTAGCGCCGGAGGTAGCGCCGGCGGTCTTGCCGCCGGTGTTTTTGCCTGCCCCGAAAATAAAAAAGGTTCCAAGTGATTCAAGTCGCAGCTTAGCTCATCACCGGCATGCACGGTACTGAGCATCGCGTTTCGGAGCGCCGTGCGCTTCGCCTCTTAGCTCCCCGGAAACCGGTTTATCCGGCTTCCGCTTCATCGCTTCCAGACGCGCCGCAGCCTTTGTGTCTCTCCAAAACAGGACCGTTCGCTCGTAACGGCCTTTCCCTCACCCGAGCGATCTCCACTTGCGCGGATTCCATCCCGGGGTCAAAGGTCCTGGCCTGCCACTTCGCTCACTCGCCTGCCGGTCTTCCTGCCCGTTCGGCTTTTCGGCTCCGCCGCCAGCCGCTGGTTTGCCCCAGCTTCCGGCTGCATCCACGCCTCAAACCCGTTGCACTCTTATACCGGCCTGCTTTGCTGGCTGTGCCGCCTGCTTCCGCTCCCCCTCAGGAATTTTCGCTCCCTTAGGATCAACGCCTCGACTGGCTTCGCAACCATTCGGTCCGCCTTCCGGAATCGCCCGATCTTCGTTCGCTCCCCACAGCCTTTCCATTTAAAGATTTGGCTGCGGATCATCGTTCCCGATCCGCTACATTTCCGGAGGCTTGCTGTTCCTCAAACCTCTTGGAACCTTCTTCACTATGATCCTATGTACGATTCGGGTCAATGCTTTTTTCCTAAGTTGGCGCTCATTTCAACAACTTCTTTTTGCCGTGTTTCGAATCAGTTGCGGCAAAGGTCCGGTGAATCGCTTGTGTATAAAACAAGGCGCGTACGTTCTGTTACTGGAGTGTTACTTACCGCTGGCCGCGCTGTCGGGAACCAGCTTCAAGATCATGCCGTTGTCCGTAGCGAGCCATTGGTGCTGGACGTCCGGCATCGCGAGGATGGTGCGCAGCGCCGATGCGCGATAATCCACCGGAATGGTCGCCCATGCCTGGTAATCGCGGCTGCTGTAGACCAAGACCTTCCCGGGAATGATGTCGCGAACGCGCCCCGGCTCCTCAATGCCGGCCAGGTATATCGTGCCATCCGGATCCATCCAGATATCCGAGATGCCGACCTTCGGGTCCTTATAGATGCTGAGGCTTTTGCCGGTATGCCAATCGAGCAGGAACACCTCGCTCGGAATATTCGATAGCTCCGAGTATTCCATCAACCCAACCCCGTTGCCATCCGGCATCAGCCGGAATCGAGATGTCTGGCCGAGCAGAGATCCGTTTCCAGCGCGCCAGTTCTTTCCGCCATCGTGGGTGGCGAGCGAGTAGGTAAGGTGCGGCACGTCGCGCATGCGCAGCGTGGCCTGCGGGTCGAGCCAATCCGGGAACAGGGGCGCGAAGCGGCGCGGCGGATTGTTGGTGCCGACGACCAGTCCCATGTTCGGATTGGCGAATCCCACCCAAACGTAAGCGCTGTAGAGTGGGTCGCCCGGCTGATCCGCCGCGGCCGCGACGGGCGTCCAGGACTGCCCGCCGTCATGAGTCATGAGCACGAGCTTCTTGACGCCGACTGCGACGCCGTCCATGCGCGTGGTGAAGCAGACCCGCAGAATCTCGCCGGAAACCTTGGGCAGCTTGGTCCAATTCCTGCCTGCTTCGGTGGTGCGCCAGATACCTTTGGTTGTCACCATCCAGCCGATGCTGTCGTCGAGGAAGAACAGCGAGATGGGCGTTTCCTTGAGCGGCAGAAGCTGCCAGTGGTCGCCGCCATCGGAAGTGACGACCGACACGGGCATCTCGATCTTGCCCTCGGTGATGTAGCCCGCCGCTATGCCGTATTTGACTGACGGGAAGACGAAATCGTTGATGGTGAGCGAGGTTTTTTCCTTGTCGTAGAAGTACTGGATTTTCCAGCGCTGGCCTTGCGCGGGAAGCAGGACGGCTGCCAGGACGAGCAAGGCGATGACGGATTTGAGAGTGTGTCGAGACACGGCGATTTCCATTGTTTCACAGCGGAACAGGGGATCTGCTATACCCGTGATAGTGTTGCGCGAGTTTTGATAGTGTTGCGCGAGTATAAGGATAGAGTCGCGGTCATTACCGGAGCGGCGAACGGTCTCGGCCGGGCGCTGGCGAGAGAGCTCGCGGCGCGCGGATGCCATCTGGCGCTGGTGGATATCGATTCGTCCGCATTGCTGGAAGCGCGGGAAGCACTCGCGCACCCCGGACTCGCCTTGACGCATCACTGCGCCGATGTGGGTTCCGAGCCAGCGCTTCAGCGCGTGGCGGCTGAGATCGCGAGCGCCCACGGAAATGTGCATCTGGTGATCAACAATGCGGCGATTTCGGCTTCGGCCAGCTTTACTAACACCAGCGCGGCGGAGTTCGAGCGGATCATACGCGTGAACTTCTTCGGGACCGTGTATGCGTGCAGAGCCTTTCTGCCTTTTCTGCAAAAACACGCGGAAGGGCACTTTCTCAATGTCGCGAGCAGCTTCGCCTGGCTGGGATACCCCGGCAAGACGGCGTATGCTTCTTCAAAAGGAGCGCTGCGCAGTTTTTCCGAGTCGCTGCGGTTGGAACTTGCGGGCGGCGGTATCGGCGTGACGCTTTTGTATCCGGGACCATTAAACACGTCGCTGGTTCGCAACGGAATCTCCGACTCCGATCGGCGCCGCCAACTGGAAGTGGAGTTTCTGACTCGCCGCGGACTTCCATTGGACCGCGTCGCCCGCCGGTGTCTTGATCAACTCCTCAGAAATCCCAGCCGGATTGTCGTCGGGCTCGATTACCGGCTGTTAGATATGCTGGCCCGATTGTCGCCTCAGCTGGCTGGTTGGGCGATGGGGTTCGGATCTGCGCGTGCGGGGTTTTGACTCGGCTACCTTTTAGTCGCATCCCAGCGAAAAGCGCAGGGCTGCGCAAACCTCCCGCATCCGTGCCGCGCTCAAGTTGGCGACGCGGCGTCCCAATCGCGCCTGGGCCACGGTAACAGCGTTGTGCAGATTGACGGCGCAGTGGCCTTTCATCCCGTCGCCGATATCCAGAATCACTTCGGAAGGCACTCCACGAATTGTCGACGTGACCGGCGCAACGGTGACGGTCGACAGATGGCCCACCGCACTGTCGCGCGTCAGAACCAGAACCGGCCGCTGCTTGTCCGGGGGCGCGAAGCGGCAAAGGCGGACATCGCCTCGGCTCAAAGTTCCGGCCACGCGGCGGCATCCTCCCATATGCGGTATTCCTCGGCCCGCTGCGGTTTGGCCAGATATCCGCGCCGGTCCTGCTCTTCCAATTCCAGTTCACGCAAGCGCTTGAGGTGCCGCTGCAGTGCGTCGCGAATCAACGCCGATCGATTCACCTTCTGCCGCTTGGCCGCGAGGTCGGCCGCTTTCAGAAGCTTGGCATCCAGCACTACTTGTATGGTTTCCATTGTGGACTCTACTCCACAGTATAATCCACACCTCGACTGTGGATTGGAACGAGTCGCCGAGGGATTCCGGCCTCGCGGTTCCAGAGGCGCTTCCGCTTATGCATGGATGAATCGCGCGGATCTGGCCAACGCACTCGTCTCCGCGACGTCTTCGCTGCGCTATGAGTGTCGGCGGATCGCTCGAGAGCGCTGCCGGATGTCGCTTCGCCGCCTGAAGCGCCGCTACCTGCGATATACTTCCACCCATGGCAATCCGGCGCAGAACCGTCGTAAGCTGGGCTGCATACCTTGCCGGCGCGCTGCGGCTTTCCGGCGTGCGAGCTTGGGCGCAGACGGCTAATTTTCCCGCGGATCGGCAAGATACGCTTCACGCGCTGGCGGCCGTGGTCTTACCCGCTGAGCTTGGCGCTGCCGGCATCGATCAAACAACCGAAGCCTTCGCGCGCTGGGTGCGCGGCTATCGCGCCGGCGCCGAAATGGATCACGGGTATGGCATGACCAGGATTCGCTCCAAGGGCGCCTCACCCGCGCCGAACTATCAGCGCCATCTCGAAGCCCTTCACGAGGCGCTGCTCTCGGGCGATGCGGATTCCCGACGCCAGGCTGTCACGGCCGCGCTGGAGCAAGCCAAAATCACCGATCTGCCGCGCACTCCCGATGGCCGCCACGTGGCCGCCGACCTGATGGCATTCTACTTTCGCTCCAGCGACGGCAACGACCTGTGCTATCGTGCCGCCATCGGACGCGATCTGTGCCGCGGCCTCGATGGCTCCGAGCAGGCGCCCGCGCCGCTCAAAGGACGGGCTTGATGCCGCGCTACGAATCGGACGTCTGCATCATCGGCGGCGGCATCACCGCGGCCATGTTGGCGCTCAAGCTCTCCGAATTGCGGCCGGAACTTTCCATCACCGTAGTCGAGGCCGGGAAGCGGCTCTTCGACACCGAGAATCGCATGGCGTACCGCCAGCGCACCATCGACTACGCCGAGAATGCCTGGCCCGGCGATTTCATCGAGGACCAGGCCGCGCAAGGCGTCATCTCGCGCACCATGGCGGTGGGCGGGTCGGCGCTGCACTGGGGCGGCACGTGCAATCGATTTTCCGAGGAAGACCTGCGCCTCAAATCGATGTTCGGGCTCTACACCGATTGGCCTCTCGCGTGGACCGAGCTCGAGAAGTTTTACTGCGAAGCGGAGCGGCGTCTGGGCGTCTCCGGCGAGCCGAGTCCGTTCGCGGAAGACCGGCGCTCCGAGCCGTATCCCATGGCGGCCATGGCGATGACGCACAACCTGATCGAGCTCAAGAAGTGGGCCGACCAGAGCGGCATTCCGTTTCAAACCACGCCGCAGGCCAAGAACACCGAGCCATATGACGGCCGCGCCAAATGTATCCGATGCAATACCTGCTCCATCTGCCCCACCGGCGCGCGCTACTCGCCGGACTATACGTTTCGCCGTCTGCTGCAGCGCAAGAACTTTGCGCTGCATGACCAGACGCTGGTTCGCAAGTTGGTGCTCGACAACGCGAAATCGACTGTGGCGGCAGCCGAAGCGGTGAGTTACCAGAAGCCCGACGACCCCGTGGAATATCGCGCGCCGGTTTTCGTGCTGGCGTCCGGCTACTGCTGGAGCCCGCATCTGCTGCTGCTTTCGCGGTCCTCACGATTTCCCAACGGGCTTGCCAACACTTCCGGCCTGGTGGGCCGCTACATGTGCGGGCACGCATTCCAGAGCGCCATGATTGAGATCGACGCAAGGATTTATCCGGGCATGAACGAGCAGCACGGTCTCATTTCGCGCCAGTTTTTCCGCGTGACAGATCGCGAACATTTCGTGCGGCACGATTTGCGGGTGTGGGAAAGCGCCTCCGGACACGAGCCAAGGCTGCGCGGCGCCGATGGGCGCATCCTGCTGGGCGATAGTCTGCTGGCCGATTGGCGCCAGCGCGCGCAACGCGGCACGGCGCGCGTTCGCGGATACTACGATGTGCATCCGGACCGCGACAGCTCGTTGACGCTCGACGCTTCCATCAAGAACCGCTTCGGCGACCCGCTGCCCAAGATCGAGCATCGTTTGGACGCCGCCACGCAAGCGCGCCGTGACGCGACGCGCGAGCACTTCCAGCAGCTCTTTCAGAAGCTGGCGCAGGCCGGCAACGGAAAGGTATTGAACACCGGGGCCGGGAACTATCTGGACCACCCGGCCGGCGGATGCCGCATGGGCGCCGACCCGGCATCGAGCGTCTGCGACAGCTTTGGGCAAACGCACGACCATGAGAACCTGTTCGTGGCGGGTTCGCCCACGTTGCCGAATGCCGGATGCACCAACGGCACGCTGACGTTCGTGGCTCTCACTCTGCGGTCGGCCGAACGCGTTGCCGCCCGCTTCCCAAAGGGATAGTTTCAAGGGTGAGCGGGAATTCGACGCAGAGACGCTGAGACGCAGAGATCGGCGCTGAGCGGACAACTTCAGTCTTTTAAGTCTTCTCTGCGTGGCCTCCGCGTCTCAGCGTCTCCGCGTCGAAGGAGTAAAATTATGCATGACTCGAATACTTGCCGCCGCGCTACTCTGCTCCGCCGCCTTCGCCCAGGACTGGCCCTTCTACGGCGCCGATCAGGGCGGCTCTAAGTATTCGCCGCTGGACCAGATCAATCGTTCCAATGTGAGCAAGCTCAAAGTGGCGTGGGAGTGGAAGACGGGCGAGGCGCCACTGCCCGGATTCAAGACTACTCCGGGCAATTTCGAGGTGACGCCGCTCATGATCGGCGGCGTCCTGTATCTCAGCACTCCGTACAATCGCGTGGTCGCGCTGGACGCTGAAAGCGGGCGCGAGCTGTGGTCCTACGATCCGAAGGCATATGCCGATGGCCAGCCGCCCAACGGCACCGGCTTTGTACATCGCGGCGTAGCGGCGTGGCGCGACGCGAAGACCGGGAAGCTGCGCATCCTCATGAACAGCCGCTACCGGCTGATTGAGCTCGATGCGGAAACCGGCAAGCCGGTGGGCGAATTCGGCGATAACGGAACTGCCAATCTGGTGGCAGGTCTGCGTTGGGAGACGAATCCGAAACAATACACCAATACTTCGCCGCCGGTCGTCTACAAGGACCTGGTGATTTTGGGCAACGGCGTGGGCGACCGCCTGGCCTACAAGCAGGATCCGCCGGGCGACGTCCGCGCCTTCAACGCGCACACCGGCAAACTCGCGTGGACGTTCCACACCGTGCCGATGGCCGGCGAATTCGGGGCCGATACCTGGGGCAACGGTTCGGAAAAAATCACGGGACACACCAACGTGTGGGCGCCGATGACGCTCGATGAATCGCGCGGGCTGCTCTACCTTCCGGTGAGTACGCCGAGTAACGATTTCTATGGCGGCGCGCGGCCGGGCGCAAACCTGTTCGGGGAATCGCTGGTGTGCCTGGATGCGGCCACCGGCAAGCGCAAGTGGCATTACCAGATCGTGCATCATGGCCTCTGGGATTACGATCTGCCCGGGCCGCCGGAGCTGGTGACCATTCACGTCAACGGTAAGAAGATCGACGCCGTGGCGCAGCTTACCAAGACCGGATGGGCGTTCGTTTTCGATCGCGTTACCGGCAAGGCGGTGTGGCCTATCGAGGAGCGGGCCGTGCCCGCCAGCAACGTTCCGGGCGAGCATGCGTGGCCTACGCAGCCGTTCCCGACCAAGCCGCCGGCGTTTGAGCAGCAGGGCGTAACGCTCGATGACGCGTTCGACCTGACGCCGGAGTTGAAGGCGGAAGCGCAGGAGGCGATGAAGAAGTACCGCATCGGCCCGCTGTTCACGCCGCCGAGTCTGGAAGGCACGCTGATGCGTCCGGGAAATATCGGCGGGGCGAATTGGGCGGGCGGCGCGGTCGATCCCGAGACGGGCATTCTGTATGTGAAGTCGACCAACATGCCGTCGCTGGCGCGGTTGGTGAAGCCCGCGCACTCGGCCGAAGTGGATGCGGATTACGCGATGGATATCGGAGCCGGCGCCTCATTTCATAACGGCCTGCCGCTGTTCAAGCCGCCTTATGGCCATCTGACGGCGATCGATTTGAACAAGGGCGAGATTGTATGGCAGACGCCGTTCGGCGACAATGCACGGGTACGGAACAACGCGGCCTTGAAGGATGTGAATCTTCCGGAGAAGTTGGGCGTGGAAGGCGCGCCGGGCGCGATCGTGACCAGGGGCGGGTTGATCTTCGTAGGCGGCGGCGACGCGTCGCTGCACGCCGTGGACACTGCCAATGGCAATGATCTATGGACTTGCGCCCTGGGCCGCCGCGCCACGGCGACGCCAATGACGTATCGTTCCAAAGACGGCCGCCAGTTTGTGGCGATTGCCTCGGGAACCGGAAGAGACGCAACCCTGACAGCATTTGCGCTAGAAAAGTAGGGCGGACCCCCCGGTCCGCGCGGGTCCCCCTGGACCCGCTCTTCGTCACCATCCAAACAGGCCGGCCAAGCCACCGTGCGGCATCATGTCTTGGTTTCTGCGATCGCCAGCGGAGCACGGGAGAACGATCTTCTTCATTCCTTTGGAATCCTTGGATACCAGTACGGTAAATTCAACTACATGCCCTCCGGGTCAAGGTTCGAACGGCTGCCGTGCTACCTGGCGTGCGCGGCCGCCATCTCCATGCTGTTTTCCATCGCCATTAGCGAGATCCTGGTGGCGCTGGCGTTAGCCGCTCTCTTGATCTCCGGAGAAAAACTGCGCTTCCCGCCGATCTTGCTCCCCATCACGGTTTTCTTCGGATTGACTTTGATCTCATTGGCGTTTTCCGCCGATCCGAAAGGCGGCATCCCCGATATTCGCAAGTTCTACCTGTATTACTTCGTCCCGCTCATTCTGTTCAGCACGTTCCGGACGCTGCGCCAGGTCCGCGCCTTTCTGCTGGCCGCAACCGGCGTGATGACCCTATCCGCGCTGTGGAGCCTGGTGCAATTCGGCCAAAAAGTACTCGCCGCCCGCGCGCTGCGAACGCCGCTTTACGCCTATTACGTGGGCTCGCGCCTCACCGGTTTCACCAGCCACTGGATGATTCTGGGCGGCCAGGAAATGATGCTCGGTCTCATGGCAGCCGCGTGGCTCCTGTTTTCGAGCGACCGGCGGTGGAAGCCCTGGGTCGCCGCCGCGGTTTCCATCATTTTGATCTCTATCGTGGTCGGCGAAACTCGCGTCATCTGGTTCGGAACGTTGTGCGGCGGAGTGTATCTGATATGGCTCTGGCGGCGCTGGTGGGTGCTGGCGCTGCCCTTGCCAATTCTCGCGGTGCTGCTGGTGAATCCATTCGATCTCCGCGAGCGCGCCATCTCCGTGTTCCATCCCCAAGTCGATACCGATTCCAACGGGTTCCGCTACGTGTGCCTTCGCGAGGGATGGGAGATCATCAAGAAGCACCCATGGCTCGGGCTGGGGCCTGAGCAGATCAAGGCTTTGGAAGTATCCGGCGAATTCCAAAAGTGGATCCCCGCGGATATCCCGCGCCCCCTGCCCACGGGCTGGTACGGCCATCTGCACAACCTGTATGTTCAGTTGGCGGCCGAACGCGGCATCCCCGCTGCGCTAGTCATGATCTGGCTGCTGGTGAAGATCCTCGTGGATTTCGTCCGCGGCGCCCGCCAGGCGCGCGACAACCCCAACGCCCGCGATGCCCGCGCCGTTCTCTACGGCGCTATCGCTATGATGGCCGGTACTCTGACGGTGGGATGCGCAGAATATAATTTAGGCGAGAGCGGCGTGCTCACGCCCTTCCTGAGCATCGTAGTGTGTGGCTACATGGCCGTAGGACAGGCCTCCTGGCCTGTCGCGCCTTCGAAACAGCCCCCGGCCTGCTTAAGTCCGGTGGCTGGGAACGCCGAATTCCGCTAACTCTTCCCGCAGACGGGCAAGGTCCAAATCTTCAGCCATGGACAGGTCGAGCACGCGGACACGCTGGCCCTCGCGCAATTCCTGCAGCCGCACCTGGCGGCCGTTCGGAAAACGCACGGCATCGCGATAGCTGTGAGCCGCGGCGGAGAGCTGTGTAAACGTCACTTCCTCCACCGGACCTACGCCGCATTCCGTTTGCAGCCGCACCGGGATATCCTCCAGACGAAGGCGCGCCCCCGGCGGAATACAGACCGCCGGAACCGGATCGTTCTCGGGCGGTTGGAAAAACTCCTTGAGCTTCATCCAAAAAGTTTTTCGCACTTCCGGAGCCGGGTGCGCCACCCGCAATATGTCCGAGGGCGCCGCCAGCCCCAGCGAACCTGTGGGAAACCGGTGCGCTACCAGGTCCTCGCCTTCGTGCGCCAACCGGTTCGGTACTGCCATTAGGGAATAGTCACACATGTTTCCACTTCCTTCCTTCTTCCTGATTTGAGTTTCCGGCTGGATCGCCGGATTGACAAGATGGGGATGCGCCTCGAACGTTATTTTGCGAACCTTTTTGCAGCGTGCGTTCCCGAACATGGCCCCTTGCGCGCCTTGCCGCCTTACCACCGCGACGGTCAAGCTGCGACTGTTAAGATGTGATGAATGGACTCGGAAGAAAAGCCGTCGTGGCCGGCCCAGGCCCAACCCGCAGGGCCGGAGTCGAATCCGGCGTGGCGGCGCGTGCAGTTGGCGCGCCATCCCAAGCGGCCGCATTCGCTCGACTATATTCAGCGGCTGTGCACCGATTTCCAGGAAATCCACGGCGACCGGGCGTTTGGCGATGACCCGGCGATTGTCGCGGGCATGGCACGGTTCGACGGCAATCCCGTAATGATCGTGGCTGAGCAGAAAGGCCGCGACACCAAGCAAAAGGTCTTCCGCAACTTCGGGATGCCGAAGCCTGAGGGTTACCGCAAGGCCCTGCGCGCCATGGAGGTCGCGGCCAAATTCAACCGCCCCATCATCACGCTGATCGATACGCCGGGCGCTTACCCCGGCGTCGATGCCGAGCAGCGCGGGCAAGCCGAAGCCATTGCGCGCAATCTGCGGGAAATGGCGCGGTTGCCCGTCCCGGTGATCGCCGTCTGCATCGGTGAAGGCGGCAGCGGCGGCGCGCTGGCGCTGGGAGTGGGCAGCGTGGTATTGATGCTTGAGAATGCGGTCTATAGCGTGATCTCGCCGGAAAACTGCGCCAACATCATCTTCAGGGACGCCGGCAAAGCGGAGCAGGTAGCGCCCTATATGCGACTGACCGCGGAAGATCTGCTCGAATTGGGCCTGATCGACGGCATTGTGCCCGAGCCGCCCGGCGGAGCGCAAGAGGATGCCGATCTGTCGGCTGCCAACCTGCGCAAAGCGTTGGTGTGCCGGCTGGCGGACTTGACCGGGTTGACCGCCGCTCAACTGGTGGACCAGCGGTGCGCGAAATTCCGCAAGATGGGGAACTTCTTCGCGTGAAAAAAACGGTTTGGTGGTTGGCGATTCTATTCGGCGTGCTGGTGGTTGGCTATGTGATGTATTCTTCGTTCTCTCCCAAGGCGTACCGGGTCAGGGTTTGCATGAGCTACAAAGGCGGGACCAATTGCGGCACGGCGTCGGCGGATAAGCGCGAGGTTGCGCTGCGCGAGGCCACCACCAACGCCTGCGCCCTGATTGCGAGCGGCATCACCGAGTCGGGCCAATGCGAGAACTCGAATCCGGTGTCGGTGGATTGGCAGTAGAGTTCCGGACCTAACTTTGCATCAACGGTAATCGTCTAACAGCCGTCCAATAGCGCGAGGAGATTCCGATGCGGCGAGCGATTTTGGCGGTCACTATTCTCCAGGTTGTGTTGCCTGTTGTCCTGTGCCTCGGGCAGACCCCCGCGAGACCGCCGGCGTTTGAAGTGGCGTCCGTTAAAGTGAGCAAGGCGCCGCCCGGCTCCGATTCCTCCAAGGGGACATTGGGGAGCCTCACGATGCGCAACATGACTCTCCGAGCTTGCATCGGGATGGCGTACAACTTGAAAGAATTTCAAGTCCTGGGCGGCCCGAAGTGGCTCGATTCCGATCGCTACGACATCGATGCGAAGCCGGCCGGCGCAGCGCAGGCGCTGGAGCGGATGGCGATGCTGCAAACGCTGCTGGCGGAGCGGTTCCAGTTAGCCTTGCATCGCGAAACCAAGACATCTCCGGGATATGCGCTGGTGGTAAGTAAAGCCGGCTTGAAGATGCACGCGGTGGAACCCGGCCAATCCAACTTGAGCACGCACAATAGCAGCATGACTGCGGAAAAGGCGTCAATGGCGAGCCTGGCGGGAAACCTATCCAGGCGGTCGGGGTTTCCGGTGGACGATGCGACCGGCGTTAAGGGCGTCTTCGATTTCAAGCTGGAATTGCCGCCGCGAGACAACCGCACAGAGCCCGCCGGTGGAGATACCCCAGGCGCCGGGGCCTCGGACCCGGCGTCCTTCGCAACCTCACTATCGCATGCGTTGGAGGATCAGCTTGGGCTCAAGCTGGACGCGCGCAAAATCCAGCAGGAAGTGTTGGTGATCGACCGTGCGGAGAAGCCGCCCGAGAATTAATCCGCGAGAGTTGAGCAAATTTGTGGGCAGGCTGTTAACCGATGCCGCTTACTTTGCTCGAACTGGAAATTCTGACAAGTTGTAGGGCGGCTGCCCTGATCCGAGAGTCCACCCGGCCTACTTTGTTGACACGCTTCTTACGACCCCATGGATCGGCTGGGGACCGAAATGCGTAGTTGCAGGTCCGGTGTACACCAGAGTGACGTTCGAATATGAGACTTCCGACCCTCCCATGATGCAGAACTGTAGGGTGGATGGACCCTTAGCCTCAAAGGTCGCTGGCCCGCCATTCCCGGTGGTCGTGGCCGTACCGTTGACCACGAGGCCGGAAACGGTGGTCGGAGGGCTGTTGGCGGGGCAGGCGCTGGTGTCATAGCTGACCGTCGCGTTCGTCATGCTGATATGGTGAGTGTGGGGACTCCGGGTTGCGGGGTTTGTGGGGTCCACCTGGGTGGTATCGGTGATCCCGTAATCGGACGTCTCCATGTTCAGGTCCGCCGAAAAATTGGCTGTGCTACCTCCTACGATGTTTAAGGACCAGTCGCCGCGAACTTCATACGGACCGCCTGAAACGGTTGACGGCGTATAGTCGTTGACAACGCCGCTAAAGCTCACGGGCCTGAGATCTTGAGCTGTCACCAGCCCCCCCGCCACAGTGAGAGCGACGCCCCAAAAAGCTCGTTTATGTCGAATTCTCATAGTTCCTCCTCTTGGGTCGCTTTTTGCGACCCGATCAGGCTCCCACGATGCTCCCGACGGGGAAAAAGAGCAAGTCCGAACAGGTTGAAAGCGTGTTTCATACATTTGCACAGCGCTGAAAACAAGATGTATACTCGGAGCCGTGCGCATCGCACCTACAGACCCCGAGGGCGCGCGCCGGCAGTTGGAACGGGTCCTTGCGAGTGCTGGATTTCTGCGGAATGAGCGGATGAGCCGATTCCTCAGGTTCCTGGCCGAGCGCCATCTGGAAGGCAGCGATAACCAGCTCAAAGAATCCGTAATTGCCGTCGAGGTGTTTGGGCGCAAAACGGACCATGATCCTTCGCAGGACTCCATAGTGCGGACTGAAGCCGGCCGGCTTCGCGCCCGGCTGGCTGAATATTACGTGGGCGAAGGAAAAGATGATGGAACGGTCATCGAGCTGCCGAAGGGCGGATACATACCGGTCTTTCGCTTACGGGACCCGTTGTCCCAACCTGGGTCCCAACCTAGGTCCGAACCGAGGCTGCCTGCAACGAAGATACGCCAGCGCGTCTGGCTGGCGAATAACTTGGTCCCGACACTGATCCCGACACTGGTCACTATAGCGGCGGCCATCGCGTTGGCGGTCGCCGCAATCGTCTGGGTTCAAAAGACGGAGCGCTTCTGGCGAAGCCCCATTGAGGACGCGCGATTTCAGAGCGTGACCGACTTCGATGGAACGGAGCAGGAGGCGGCTGTCTCACGCGACGGCAAGTTTGTGGCTTTCTTGTCTGGCCGGGAGGGACATACCGATGTCTGGGTCACACAACCCGGCTCCGGACGGTTCCATAACCTTACTCGCGGCAGCATGCCGGACATCGCCAATCCGGATGTCCGCACCCCGGGGTTCTCACCCGACGGCTCTCTCGTCACATTTTGGGTTCGCAGGCTGGGCGGCTCGGGCGGCGTCGTCACTGGCACCTGGGCAGTGCCAACATTGACCGGACAGCCGAGGCCGTACCTGGAAGGCGTGGCCGAATTCGACTGGTCGCGCGACGGCTCCCGGCTCGTGTACCATACGTCCCGGCCCGGCGATCCGCTGTTCGTTTCGGACGGCGCGCCGCATCCTCAGGAACAACCAATCTTTACTGCGCCTGCGGGCATGCATTCTCACTTTCCGTTGTGGGCGCCCGACAACAGGTTCATCTATTTTGTCCACGGCGCGCTTCCAGACAAACTGGACATCTGGCGCATCAGGCCGGCAGGTGGAATGCCGGAACGGATCACGTCGCACAATGGGCGCGTGAGCCATCCAGTCCTGCTGAATCGACGCACGTTGATGTACCTCGCCGGCGATCCCGACGGTTCAGGGCCGTGGCTATACAGCATGGACGTCGAGCGCCGCATTCCTCACCGGCTTACCTTTGGCGTGGACCGGTACACTTCACTGGCCGCCACGGTCGATGGCAAGCGCCTGGTCGTCACACGCGCAAGTCCGAAGAGAACCCTCTGGCGATTGCGTATCGGCGATTCACGCGCCGGGTTGCCGCCCCCGGATCGTATCTTTCTGACGCCTGCCACTGCGTTTTCTCCACGACTGGGGCCCGATTATCTTTTATGCGTTTCTTCGGCCGGCGGCAGCGAAAGCATTTGGAAGCAGGCGAACGGAGCGGACATAGAACTGTGGAGCGGCCGTGGGGCGCAAATCGTTGGCGGCCCCGCCATCTCCCTCGACGGCGGACGTATCGCATTTTCGGTTCGTCAACGCTCGCAGACCCTGCTGTATGTGATGCAGGCGGACGGGACCAACGCGCGGGTGGTTGCCGATTCACTCGAGCTGCAAGGCTCTCCCGCATGGACGCCGGATGGCCGATCGATTACCTCGGCGGCGAACGATCACGGCGTGCCGCACCTTTTCCAGGTACCGGTCGATGGCGGCCCCGCGGCTGTCCTTCTCCGCGACTACGCGGTAGATCCGGCATGGCAACCCGCCGGCCGCTTCTTTGTCTACTCGGGGCCCGACGTTGGCACAACGTTTTCAGTGAAGGCCATGACGCCCGAGGGTGTCGCGCATCCGCTTCCGCGTCTGACCGACTTGACGCGGGGCGCTCGACGCCTAAAATTCCTCTCGGGAGGACGTGGACTCGCTTTCCTGCGGGGAAGCATCGAGCACAAGGATCTCTGGGTGACGGACCCGGACACCGGCGCCGAGCGGCAGTTGACCAACCTCCCTGGCGATTTCGATATTCGGGACTTCGACATCTCCCCGAACGGCCGTGAAGTTGTCCTGGAACGGGTGCAGGAGCGTTCCGACATTGTGCTCCTCGACCTTGCCGGGCAGTAAGGGGCGGCCATTCTAAACCTGACGCCCTGCCTCGGGCGGCGCAGCTGCCCTTGACCCGCTCTTCGGCCAACCATTTCCCCGGCGCAAACCAGTTGCCAGCAGAGAAATCGGGTAGAAAAGGGTTTGACATTGACAATGGCTAGCAATACTATGAAACACAAAACCTCGATGATCCTGGGTGGTTTTCCTTATGCAGCCGGCATCGGGGAATTCAGCAAAGAAGGTTTAGACCATGACGTCTCGTTTTTGGCTTCCATTGCTGCCCCTTCTATGGGCCCCTATCGCATTTTCCCAATTGAACACCGGTTCCATCACCGGAACTGTCACCGATCCCAGCGGGGCGCTGGTCCCAGACGTCAGGGTGACGGTTCGAAACACGGCTACCAACGTGGTGCGCGATACCGTCACGTCGGGCGCCGGGGTCTACACGGTTTCCGACCTGATCGTCGGCCCGTATGAGATCGCCTTCGAGGCGCCTGCCTTCAAGAAACTGGTGCGCACCGGCATCACGCTGAACGTTACGGAAGTGGTGCGCGTGGATGCCAAGATGGAAGTGGGCGCGGTGACGGAATCCGTCGTGGTAAGCGGCCAGTTGCCGTACATAAATACGGACAATCCCGAGGTGGGCACCAACCTGAACCGCGCGGATCTGCTGGACGTGCCGCTATCGATCAGCGGCGGCAGATATCCCGAGGCGCTGGCATACTCCATCATGCCCGGCGCCGCCGGCGGCACGTGGACGTCGCATATCAACGGTTCCGCCAGTTTTTCGAAAGAGGTGCTGCTGGACGGCGCGTCCATCACCACCTACATGTCGGATTTCGCCGAAACTTCGGTCTCCTCCGAAGCCTTGCAGGAGATGAAGCTACAGACCAGCGGGCAGTCGGCGGAGTTCGGGCGCAGCCAGGGCGGCGTGTTCAACTTCGTGCTGAAGTCGGGCACCAACCAGGTGCACGGCAGCGCTTACTTTGGGATGCGCAATGAAGCCCTGGACGCCAACACCTTTACCAACAACTTCCACGGAACGCCGCGCGCCATCGACCGGTTGTTCGACTATGCGTTCAGCTTCGGGGGCCCGATTTATATTCCCAAGGTATACAACGGGAAGAACAAGTCATTTTTCTACACCACCTACGAGAGATACAAGCAGCGGCAGATTGGCCCCGGCGCCACCACCCAAAGCTTTCCCACGCCCGCCGAGTATTCGGGAAACTTCGGCGCCCTGCTGGGAGCGAATACGGGACAGACGGACGCGTTGGGGAATCCGGTGTTAAAGGGAGAGATTTTCGATCCGCAAACCTTCTACCAATTGCCCAACGGCCAGTGGGAGGGCAACATGTTTCCAGGCAATGTCATTCCTGCGTCGCGCATCAGCCACGTATCGCAGAATATCATTGCCATGGCGGAAGCCTGCTGCCTGCCTACGGTAAAGAACCCGGATGGCAGCTACCCGCTGATCAACAACGCTGCCGCTTCGTCGCAGGGCCAACCGATCTTCGACCAATATAACTTCACCGAGAAAGTCGACCAGGTTGTCAACGACACTAACCGGCTGAGCGCTTCCTACAGTTACAACTATCGCCCGCGTCAAAACAACAACGGCAGCGGCGAGCTTTGGGACCCCGCCGAACCAACCACCGGCGGACCGCTGTACGCCGAGGGCTTCCAGACGATTCACAGCTCGCTGGGGCGCGCGGCCTGGGACCGCAACATTTCGCCGCGCCTGCTGAACAATTTCACGATATTTTACAACCGCATGTCCAACCCGTATTTCGCCGATTACAACAGCACGGATGGCTGCCAGCAATGGGGTATTGCCAACTGCAACAGCACCGGATATCCCGTGGTGAACTGGGGCGGAGGCCCAATCTACCCCCTGTCGAACATCGGCTATAGCCAGAACGATTTCCAGGTCTACAACGGCTATGGGCTGAACGACACCGTCAGCTTTTCCAAGGGCCGGCATTTCATCAAGGCGGGGTTCGATTTCCGCCGCAACTATACCAACGACCGGCCGCAAGGCAACCCATCATTCACGTTCAACGCGCTGACCACGTCCATTCCGAACGCGGCGTTTTCCGGCGTCAGCACCGGTTATTCCTTAGCCAGCTTCCTGTTGGGCACGGTTTACAGCGCGAGCGATTCGGTGCCGGCGGG
>Ga0116129_1000168_pt1 | contig 47455 bp, 40 predicted proteins | sample June2015DPH_17_2_FD_89732 | JGI IMG/M metagenome (GOLD analysis project Ga0116129, IMG submission 89732) | Peatland microbial communities from SPRUCE experiment site at the Marcell Experimental Forest, Minnesota, USA - June2015DPH_17_10 | ecosystem: Environmental > Terrestrial > Soil > Wetlands... | reverse complement strand
CCGACTACTCCCCCGCCACCGTCACCGCCACCCTCACGGTCAATAAAGCCACCCTCACCCTGACCGCCGCCAACGCCTCCCGGCCCTTCAACACCGCCAACCCAACCTTCACCGGAACCATCGCCGGCGCGGTCAACGGCGACACCTTCACCGAGAGCTTCGCCACCACCGCCACCCTGGCCTCGGTCGCCGGAACCTACCCCATCACGCCCTCGGCCACCGGAACCAACCTCGCCGACTACACCGTCAACCCCACCGCCGGCACCCTCACCATCGGCCAAGCCACTCCGGTCGTCACCTGGACCAATCCGACGAGCATTGTCTACGGCACGGCCCTTGGCACAATTCAGCTGAACGCAACCGCATCAGTCGCCGGTACATGGGTCTACACGCCAGGCGCGGGAACTATTCCTGCAGCGGGCACCGACACTCTCTCCGTTACGTTCACACCAACCGACACGACCGATTACACCACTGTCACCAAGACCGTCCAGTTGAACGTCGGCCAGGCCACGCCGGTCATCACATGGGCTGCTCCCGCGAGCATTTCTTACGGTACTCCGCTGTCCGCCGCTCAGCTTGATGCCACCACGCCCGTTGCAGGCACATTCTTGTACGCTCCTGCTGCTGGAACCGTCCTGATGATGGGCTCCAACCAGTTGTCTGTAACCTTCACTCCAACCGATCTCACGGACTACACGACGGCGACCAAAACTGTCACCCTGAACGTCACACAAGCAGTTCTTACCATCGAGGCCAACAGCTTCACCCGCCTCTATGGCACACCAAACCCCACCTTCACCGGCAGCGTAACAGGAGCACAAAACGGCGATACCTTCACCGAAACCTTCTCCAACAGCGCCCTCACCTCATCTACCGTGGGTCAATACCCCATCACTCCTGCAGCCGCTGGAACTAACCTCGCCGACTACGCTCAGGTCGTTCAAAACGGAACACTGTCGATCACCAAAGCGCCGGCGACTATGACGACAAACCTCAGCACAACCAACATCGCCATGGGCTTGAATGTGACGGTCACCGCCACAGTCGCCTCGACAACTACCGGCACGCCAACAGGAACAGTCAACTTCTTCGATAACGGTTCCCCGCTTGGAACCGACACTCTCTCAAATGGTGTTGCAACCTATTCCTCCTCCACGCTTCCTGTTGGCACGAACGTCATCACCGCCGTCTACAGCGGCGACGTCGACTTCTTCTCAGGCTCTGCCACCGCATCGTCTGGCTCCAGCACAGTTCTCATCACGCCGCTGGATTTCTCCATCCAACTCACCAGCCAGGCGACGGTTGAAGGAACCTACGGCACCAGCCGCCAGTTCACCTTCCATCTCGCTCCCATTGGAGGAACCTACCCCGGCGTCGTGCAGCTTCAAGCCAGTCCCACCGGTCCAATCCTCGCGACATACACCTTCTCTCCTGCGAGCATTGACAAGGCCGCCGGCCCGATGGACGTCACCCTGACGGTCGCAACGCAGAAGCTGGCCTCGTCTGAGACGCCGAAAGATTGGCGGAGCAGAATCTCTCCTGTCGCGCTTGGCCTGTTCCTGCTCCCGCTGCTCGGCCTGCGCTACTCTCGCCGGTCACAGAAGAAGCTCACTCGCATCATCACCTACTCTGCGCTGCTTCTGCTGTCTCTGGGAGCGATCGGAACCATGACCGGTTGCGGTACCGGATACGACGATCACACCTATCCAATCACCATCACCGCGACAAGCAGCGGGATTCAGCACACCGTGAGCGTCGACTTCCACATTGACCAATCGGCACAGTAGGAATCCGAACTCCAGAAAGACCATGAGCACAATGAACCACTCGATCTTCAGAAAATTCGCACTCGTACCACTCAATAACCTGGGCGTACCGGGGCTTGCTCTACTCATCTGCCTACTGGGCTTCGGCGGCACTCGTCTTCACGCACAGGCAGTCCCTACCGCCTCCAGTGGGGGCGACCTGCAGATCGGCGCCATGTACAACTACGCCGATACCGACTACCGGCCGGACAAATTCAATGGTTATGGGTTTTACGCCACCTTTGATTTCAGGTATCACGTAGGTATCGAAGGCGAATATCATCAGCTCAACGATCCAGATCCGAAAGACGATGTCTTTGAGCGCACCTACGAGATCGGTCCGCGCTATGTCCTGCGCCACGGCCGCTACAATCCCTACGCCAAGCTCATGTTTGGCCGCGGAGTCTTCCAATATCCGCTGATGCTCGATGCCAGCGGCAACCTGACGCATACAGCGCAACTCGCATATAACATCGGGGCAATCGGGGTGGGACTGGACTATCGCATCGTGCCTGGTCTCAATGCGCGTGTGGAGTACGAATACCAGCATTGGTTTAGCTTTCCACCGAATGGCTTGACGCCCCAGATGCTCAGTGTCGGGGTGGCTTACCGCTTCCACTAAACGAGCATCCCCACCCGGCAAAAAGTGTGCAAAGTCTTACAAACAGAGACTTAAAGTCTGGACTTATGTTTTCCCACACAGATTGTTACGGCACGATTTGAGGTCCGTCTGAGGACAGCTCTTGTCAAGCATCTTCAGTTGCCGGATCCTAAGCGTCACGAGTGAGCGCTTCGATTGGCTCCGCAAACTTCGGCCAATCCGCGCACAGTAGTTCCCGCACCCCGGACTCGTAATCTTCAAACTCGAAACCGGGACTTACCGTGCATCCCAGCAGCGCCCACCTTCCGCCCTCCACCAGGCGACATCCCTGCCACACCCCACGCTCCACTACAACCTGCGGTCTCTGCGCTCGAGCCAGATCATTTCCAATCACCACGATCATTCCTGCACCGCCTTCCCTCAACTGCAACATCTCCACCGCATCCCCTGCGTAAAAATGGAAGACCTCGTCCGACTTCAGACGATGCATCTCGCTGAATGTTCCCTGCTCGAGCAGATAGTAGATTGCAGTGCCTGTCCTTCGGTCTCCGGCATACAGACCATCGGCAAACGCCTCGGCTGCGACCACCTCTGAAGCCTCGTAGGTGCGCACGTACCAACCACCCTCCCGCGGGTGCGGTTGTAGCCCAAGCAATTTCTTCACATCCTCTGCAGTCATCGATCCCCTCTCACGTTATGCTGTACACACTCCACTCATTCTAGTGACCGCGCCACACACAGGAGTCTGACCTGATGCCCATCCGTACCCGGCTGGAGCGCTACTTCGGCTTCGACGCCCACGCCACTACCTGGCGCACCGAGATCCTCGCAGGCCTCACGACCTTCATCACGATGGCGTACATCATCTTCGTCAATCCGGGTATCCTCTCCGAGACCGGCATGCCTCTCGCCGCGGTCACGGCAGCCACGTGCCTCTGTGCGGCCTTTGGCAGCATTCTTATGGGAGCGCTCGCCAACTATCCGCTCGCCCTCGCACCCGGCATGGGCCTTAATGCCTACTTCACCTACACCGTCGTCAAAGGAATGGGTGTTCCCTGGCAAACGGCTCTCGGCGCCGTCTTCCTCTCCGGCGTCATCTTCCTCGCGCTGACTTTTTCCGGCATACGCCAGCGTCTCGTCGCCGCCATCCCACATCAGCTCCATGCGGCAGTCGGCGGAGGCATCGGTCTGTTCATCGCCTTCATCGGATTTCGCAATGCAGGCATCATCGTTCCCAGCTCTTCGACCACCGTCTCTCTCGGCAACCTTCACGCTCCGTCAACTATTCTCGCCATCGTTGGGCTTCTGCTGATCGCAATCCTGCAGGTCCTCCGCATCCGCGCGTCGATGCTGATCGGAGTTCTCACCATCACCCTCCTTGGCATCCTCTGCCATCAGGTCCACTGGCAACCAGCGCCCTACAACCTGCCGGCGATCAAGGCCACCGCATTCCATCTTGATATCCCAGCCGCGCTCCGCGTCGGAGCCTTCGAGATCATCTTCGTCTTCCTCTTCGTCGATCTCTTCGACAACATCGGCACCCTCGTCGCAGTCACCCAGCGTGCCGGACTCATCGCGGAAGACCATACGATTCCGCGTCTCAATCGAATATTCTTCGCCGACGCCACCTCGACCATCCTCGGCTCTCTCGCCGGCACAAGCACTGTCACCAGCTACATCGAGTCCTCCGCAGGAGTCGCGGCAGGTGGCCGCACGGGCGTCACTGCGATCGTCACCGGCCTCCTGTTTTTTCTCGCTCTCTTCATCACTCCCGTTGTCGGAGCGATTCCCAGCTTCGCCACCGCGCCCGCGCTTATTCTTGTCGGCGCGCTCATGGCTAGCGGTCTCGCGCGCATCGAGTGGGATGACCCGCAGATCGGTATTCCCGCCTTCCTCACCGTCGCAACCATTCCACTCACCTGGTCGATCGCTGACGGTCTTAGCTTCGGCCTCACCAGCTACGCCCTCATCCAGCTCCTTACCGGTCGTGCACGCCATACCTTCCGAAAAGACTGGATGCTCTACGTCCTGGCCGCCCTATTCCTCCTCCGCTTCATCTACATCGTCCGCAAATAGCGGCGCTAATTTTTTTAGATCCAATGGACCTGACGCTCGTCGACGCGGAGACGCTCCCGACAGTATCCATTCGACGAATGCGCTACGACCCAAATGATGGAATCCAGTGGAGGGTGTGCGGGCGTTCGCAGCGCGCTGGAGCATCTGCATTTGGGGTGGGCGTTCTGCGGAGTTGCGTTGAGGCTACCGGGAGTCTGGCAGCGCATGCAGTTGTCGATGGATGCAAGTGGTTTGGGTCCGCGATTGTCAGGAGATACTCTCTAGCTGCGCGAAGAAAATTATTTCAACACGCATCCCGGTTCAGAATGAAAATAGATCATGAACCTTGTGAAAACGATCCTTCTCGCAATGTTTCTTTCACTGTCCTTGCGCGCGCCGGCGCAAGACTGTCTAAGCGGCATGCCCGAGTCACTGAGATCAACCATCGAGCAGGACAACTGGAAGGTTCTGCAACCAGGGGATATTCCTCTAGACGACTGGAAGCTCTGGAAAAATGCGCATCAGGGCCAATGCCCCGGCGTAACGGCCGGCAACTTCTTTCCCAAGTCCGACACATCCTTCGTCGTGGCGCTTGTGCAAGGGGAAGATAAAAAATTGCTGGAAAAACTTCTGCTCGTGACTTCGAAAAAGGGCCAGCCCTCGACTGAGGAGATTCTTCCTCCTACGCAGGTTACGAGTCCGTCTGTTGTCTGGAAACTTCCCCCCGGCCACTACGCTGGCGTTGACGGAACCAGAGCTTCGATCTCACGAGAGTCCTTCATCTTCGAAAAAATAGCCTCATCCGCGAAACAGTTCTACTACCAGGGGACCCGCCTTCAGTCCTTCGTCATCTCGAACTAAGAAGCAGGAAGGCGAGAAAGCCCCTACTTGCCCAGTGTCGGCGGAGTAGAATTTCCTACCGCAGCCCCGGTCGAGCCCGTGCTCACCCCATCCAGCACCGCCTGATACGTGATGATCTTCTTCAGCGTCTCATACGGAACACCGTTCAGCGGCAGCAAATGTCCATTCACCGCCAGCATTGGCGTCTGTTCGACCCCTGCATCCTGCGCCAGCTTGATCGATGCATCCACCAGGGCCTTCGTCGCCGGAGTCGCCGCGCAGGCATCGACCGCCGCCGGATCCAATCCGGCCTTGGTCACGGCGTTCTTCAACGTCTCGTCTCCAGTCTCCGGCGTCAAAGCTCCCTGCGTATCGAACACCGCCGCCGAGTACACGAAATAGGCGTCGTTCTTCTGCTTCTGAATACAGTACCCGTACGCTGCCGCTTTGAACGCGAAGGGGTGCACTTCGACCAGCGGAAAGCTCTGATACACAATATGAGCGTTCGGAAAATCCTTGAGAATTTGGTCCATCGTGCCCTGCGCGTCTTTGCAATGCGGACACTGCAGGTCGGCAAACTCCACCAACATGAAGTCCTTCCCTGACGCGCCGCGCGACGCGCCATCTGCGCGATCCTGCAATGTCTTCCGCAGATCCGCAAACGGCGTAGCCCCAAACGGAATCACGGTATCGCCCGCGACAGCGTGCTTCCCATCCGGAGTCACAATGAATGCCGTTGGCTGCACCTTGCTGCCCGGCGTCTTGTCCGTCACAAAGACGACGACCTTGCTCATGTTCGGCGCGAGGGTCTTCTGGATCGCCTCAACCCGCCAGATGCGGTTCGGATCGAATCCCCACAGGGACTTCAAAAAGGCATTCACCGTATCGACACTGGGCGAATCCGCCGTAAAGTACTTTGGGTTAATCGGAGGGAACGGATCAGCTTTGGGAGTTTCACCCATATTCTGCAACTGCAGCGGAGCCGCAGGCTGTGCAGGAGCCGCAGCAGCCGGCTGGGTTGCCTGCGGAGATGGTTGTGCTGCCTGCGAAGCTGGTTGGGGTGCCTGCGGAGTCTGTTCCGCCCCCCCCTGCGCTCCCGCGATTGCCGTAATGTTCAGAGCCGTCGCCAATACCGCCAACATCAATCGTGAAATCTTCAAGGAATCCGTCCTCCGCTGCCGCTTGTCCGCGCGCAGCACTCCTATTACACCTGAACCTTGACTGCAATGGGAAATCGACGCCCCATTCCAAACGATTTTTTCGTCACCTTCAACACTGGAGCAGCCTGCTGCCGCTTATACTCGCTCCGTTCCACCAGTTGTAAGACCGATCTCACCAATCCAACGTCGACTCCCTGGTCCTCCGCAATCTGCTCCGCCGAGCAGTAGCGCTCGACATAGGCCTCCAGGATCGGATCGAGCACATCGTACGGCGGCAGCGAGTCCGTATCTCGCTGTTCCGGCCTTAGTTCCGCGGATGGCGGTTTCTCGATCGTCGCCCACGGAATAACCTCTCTCACTTTGTTCACATAGCGGCTTAGTTCGTAGACCCGCGTCTTCGTCACATCGCCAATCACTGCAAGCGCGCCAACCATATCGCCGTACAGCGTGCAATAACCTGTGGACATTTCGCTTTTGTTTCCGGTCGTCAGCACCAATGCGCCAAACTTGTTCGAAAGCGCCATCAGCAGCGTCCCGCGGATTCGCGGCTGCAGGTTTTCCTCCGCCAGCCCAAACGGTGTTCCTGCAAACAACGGCCGCAACACATGCTGAAACTGTGCGAAGACGTCATGAATCGGCATTAGCTCGAACCTGACTCCAAGGTTCTTCGCCAGCTTTCGCGCATCCTCAATCGAACCCAGAGACGAATACTCCGTCGGCATCCCGACTCCCACAACGTTCTCCGCGCCCAGGGCCTCGACGGCAATCGCCGCCACCAGCGCCGAGTCGATCCCTCCGCTCAACCCCACCAGAGCCTTGCTGAATCCGCACTTTCTCACATAGTCTCGAGTCCCAAGCACCAAAGCGTTCCACAGCTCCGCAATCCCCTCTTGAGGTTTCCCCGCAGAAGCAGCGTCCCCTCGCTCCGTATCGAACATCACCAAATCTTCAACAAACGAGGCAGCCCGAACTCCGATCTCACCGTTCGGCCGAATCAGCAGCGACGACCCGTCGAAGACCAGGCTATCGTTGCCACCCACTTGATTCACCATAATCACATGGGCTTTATGCCGCACCGCGATCGCCGCAAGCATACTCTGCCGCACCTGCTGCTTACCTTGCCAATAAGGGGAAGCGGAGATGTTCAAAATAATCCGCTGCCGCCCCTCCAGTTCTTTTTGCCGCGCCTCCCACTGCGACATCAAGCCCTCGACAGGATCGACCGGATACATCTGCCGCGGCCAGAATCCCTTGTCGTTCCACGCATCCTCGCATATCGTGATCGCCAACGGCTGACCATCCACACACGTTAACTTCTGTTCGGTTGCAGCCTCAAAATATCGCTGCTCATCGAATACGTCATAGAAGGGCAACAGCATCTTCTGCTGAACGAAACGCACCTCGCCCTTCTCCAGCAGGACCGCCACATTCCTCACCTGCTTGCCCACCCTGGAGGCCGCGGCCATTACCGACCCGCACAAAATCGCCGGACGCCCAGAATCAGCCGTCCATTCCGCAACTTCGGTCACCGCCTGTTCAGCCTGGGCTATAAACGAGGCTTTCTCCAGCAGATCCGCTGGCGGGTACCCACATATCGCAAGTTCGGGAAAGACCGCCAAATCAGCGCCCATATCGCTGGCCCGGGCTGCATATTCAAGGATTTTTTTCGTATTCCCGGCAAAGTCCCCTACGGTCGGGTTGATCTGGGCAAGCGCTATCTTCACGTCTTAAGTCTACCGCTTAGGAGCCCGTCCCGCTCAACACCACACCTACTGTCCGAGCCAGAATCCGCAGATCCATCATCAGGTTCCAGTTCTCAACATACGCAGTATCCAGAGAAATATAGCTGTCGAACGACGGATCCTGCCGAGCCTCCACCTGCCACAGTCCTGTAATGCCGGGAAGCACATCCAGGCGGCGCAGGTGCGCCAAATCGTACCGCTCCACCTCGGACGCCATTGGTGGACGAGGCCCCACCAGGCTCATATCCCCCTTCAGCACGTTGTAAAACTGTGGAAGTTCGTCGAACGAATACTTCCTTAGCACCCTTCCAACCTTCGTAATTCGTGGATCGTTGGCAATCTTGAACAGAACTCCATCCCGCTCGTTCATATGTTCCAGTTCGGCCTTCAACTGGTCCGCATTATGCACCATCGTCCGGAACTTGTAGCACGGAAACGCTCGCCCTTTGCGGCCGATCCTCTTCGCCTTATAAAAAACAGCGCCCTCGGAGTCCATTCGGATGGCAAGAGCGATTGCCAGCATGAATGGCAAACCTGCCACCAGAGCAATCGACGAAACGGTGATGTCCAGCACGCGCTTTACCAGAATCCCGCCGATCGGGAAATCTCTCCGGTGCAGCGGAATCGTCGGAAACTGACCGATGTACTCCACGCGCGCATTCCACGCCAGACCATCGTACATATCCGGCACCACCCGGACATCGATTCCCGCCACGCGCGCCTCCTCCACCATGCCGATCACCAGTTGCTTGTCGGCCGGAACCGAGAAGAAAATCTCATCTACAAACAATGACCGCGCCAGCGAAAGGCAATTCCGCACATCGCCAATCACATCTGCATCGCCCGATTCCGCCTCGCGCTCAGTAAGCGCCACAAAGCCTTTGAAACGGAAGCCAAGATGCTGCAGCGTTTCAATATGATTCCGAAGCGCGTGGCCCACCCGCCCTGCACCGACAATCAGCACATTCCGCGTCTCGACGCCGGCACGGGAACGTTGATATACCATCCGGCGCCACAACGCCCGCCGCAGGCAAAGCAGCCCGGTCGTAAACACCACCATCAACCCAACCACAACTCGGGATACTGCCTCACCGCTTGAAAGGTAAAGTGTGCCGCAAAGAAGCAATCCGGAGGTGAGCGATGCTTGAACCGTCATCCTCTGTTCATGCAGTCCACTGCGATGCTGAATCGGACCATACAGTCCATAAGACCGGGTAAAAAACACCAGGCAAATTCCAAACCACGCAACATAAAAAAACAGAAGACTGGGAGAAGACTGGATCAGATGGGGCAGAACATTCAGCGTGGGAACCTCTGGGGGAGTCTCCACCCGGAACCGCAACGCCAGCATCGCAGCGACAACCACCGTCAAGATATCCACCGACGCCCAAACGGAACTTGTTATCGAGGGCCTGCGGAACAATCCGGTGCCGGCAATCGAGGTGCGCCGCGTACTGGCTGAATTTTTTCTTCCTGAAACAATGACCTGCTGCAGATAGTCCGGTGTCGCCATAGCGAACGCCTTTCAACTCGAATGTCACCTGGGCCTGAAAATCGGTAGGATGCCTGAATCACGCCTCAGGTAAAGTCCCGACTCCAAAAAATTCTGCAAAGTTACAAGAAGTACGAACACAATTCAAAAGGCAGAGTTCTCTTACCTTCAAAATTTCGTCTCTAAGCGCATTTCATATAAATTCAACCGGATACTAGTTGCAGCATACGTTCAGGGCAGGGGCTTGGCAATACGGTAAGATGTTTCTTTGCTCCAGCTTATAACCCTCTAGGTACACCTTCCGGGGGATAGCTAGTTTGGTTCTATGTTTGGTTACGCGGGGGTTACAAGTTCATCCAACTCAAGAAATTCCTGCAAGATTGGATCCTGACTGCGCTCCATCTCTTCCATCGTTCCGAAAAAGATAGCCTTTCCCGCATTCAAAAACACCACACGATCGGCCAGCTTCTTCGCCAATCGCATGTCGTGCGTCACCACAATGCTTGTGAGATGCAACTGCTGCTTCAGACGTTCGATCAAGTTGCCCAACAGATGCGCCATGAGTGGATCGACCATCGTCGTTGGCTCGTCATACAACACCGCCTCCGGTTGAGCGGCCAACGCGCGCGCGATCGCAACCGATCGCTTCATCCCCGTCGACAGATCCGATGGCAACAGGTTCTCCATCCCTGCCACTCCGACCATCTCCAGCAATCCCTTCACCACCTGCAGGATCTGGTCCTCTGCCATCTCTCCGCGCTCTCGCATGGGAAACGCAACATTCTCGCCCACCGTAATCGAATCGAAGAGCGCGCCGTTCTGAAAGACCATGGTCACCTTCCGCCGAATCGCCTGTAACTCCCGCTCCTGGAAGCCACAGATATTCTCCCCCGCAACCTCGATCATCCCCTTGTCCGGCTTTAAAAAACCCAGCAGCATCTGCAGCGACACCGACTTGCCCACGCCGCTTCGCCCCAGGATGCACAGAGTCTCTCCCGGCAACACATAAAAGCTCACATCCTCCAGCACCACAAACCCGCCGAACGACTTAGAAACATGCTCGAACGAAATGTAAGGTCCTGGCTTATTTTTGATGTCCTGAACAGCCTCGACCACAGCCTCATTCTGCTGCGCCGCCTGCTGAATAAACTCCCCAACCTCAGCCGACACGTCCTGGGAGACACTCTCGATCAGTGGAGTCTCGGCGGTTACCTCAGCCTGTTCTGCATTTCCCTTGTCGTCCGGCTTAGCCATAGCAAACACTCCTCACCACGCAACTTCCCGAGGTAAATCCAGCCTAACCCATCGCCTCCGCTAAGTATCGAGCGCACCAGGATGCTGCTCCGCCTCGGCAAAATCGTCCGGCGTGTTCACATTCGCAAACCAAAGATATCTGGCTGCCTGTTGCGCCTCGGTGGGCGGCCACCCGAACTCCCTCTTCCCTTCGCCGGGCTTCACGAAAAATTCACGGCTTTCGTCCCACTGTGTGTTCAAAAATACTTTTGCCAGGATCAAACCCCGTCGCTCGGCCAACTTGACGGCAGCCTCCTCGAGCACCGGGAACACCTTGTACTTCCCAACTTGCATTGCCTCGCGCACAAACGGCGCAACGTCCTTGTGAAGCAGACAAAGCAAAGGCTGCGGCACACCCCCCACGGTAAACATCGCCACCCTCGCACTCTGATCTGCGATCACCCCTCGCACCCAAAAGTCTAAAAACCCCGAGGGCAAAAACGGCACATCCACCGGCAAAAACAGATTCCACTCATGGCGTGAGTGCGCGAGCGCCGCCTCCAGTCCGCCCATTGGCCCGCAACCCTCGTGCAGATCCTCCACTAACGGAGCAAACGCAGCCAACTCCGGCCTGTTGCTCAGGATATGAACATCCTCACAAACCCGTCGCAACTTGGTCACCGCATGGAACGCCAACGGCTTCCCTGCCAGTTCCAGCAGGGCCTTATCCCGCCCCATGCGTGAACTCTTTCCGCCTGCGAGCACATACCCGCCGACCTCAGAAGGTACTGCCATACCATCAGACACCCACACCACTCAAAAACCGCACAATCGACTCGATCCCACGGTAAAAGTTCGCCAGATGAAACTTTTCGTTGGGTGCATGAAGGTTGTCATCGGGCAAGCCAAAGCCCATCATCACCGTCGGCGTCTTCAGCTCCCTCACAAAATCTCCTACGATCGGAATCGATCCGCCTCCGCGCACAAACACTGTCTCCTTGCCAAACACCGCATGCATCGCCTCCGTCGCGGCCTTCACATACTGGTTGTCCGTGCTCACCACAATCGGATCGCCCGAGTGAATCAGCCGCACCTCCAGTACAATTCCCTTCGGTGTCAGCGACTCCACATAAGCCTTGTACTTTGCAAAGCTCTCGGCCGGCGTCATATCCGGCACAAGCCGCATACTCACCTTCGCCACGGCCTTCGCCGGAATCACCGTCTTCGCGCCCGCTCCAATAAACCCGCCTGGCATTCCATGCACATCGAGCGTAGGCCGCGCCCACGTCCGCTCCAACACACTTAATCCCGGCTCGCCCGTCAGCGAAACCGACCCGACCTCCGTCTCGCGATAGTGCTCTTCGTCGAAGGGCAGCGCCTTCCACGTCTTCAACTCCGCATCTGTCGGTCTTTCCACCTTGTCATAAAACCCCGGAATCAGAATCTTCCCATCCTCATCCTTCAGCTTCGCGATCACCTGCGCCAGCGCCACAAACGGATTCGGCGCCGCCCCGCCATACATCCCCGAATGCAGATCCGTCCGTGCTCCTCGCGCCTCGATCTCGGTATAGATCATGCCGCGCAGCCCCACACAAAGCGTCGGCAGCTCCGGGGCAAACATCTCCGTATCGCTCACCAGCGCCACATCAGCTTTTAACTGATCTCCGTGCTGACGCACAAAAGCTGCGATCCCTTCGCCGCCAACCTCTTCCTCACCCTCGACAATCACTCGCGCATTCACCGGCAACTTTCCTCCGCCGGCAACCATCAGCGACTCCAGCGCCTTCACATGCATCCACATCTGCCCCTTGTCGTCGACCGCACCGCGCGCATACAGATTCCCATCCCGCTCCGCCGGCTCAAACGGCGGCGACTTCCACTCATCCAGCGGTTCGGCCGGCTGCACATCGTAGTGGCCATAACAAAGCACCGCCGGTTTGCCTTCCGCATGCAACCAGTCCGCATAGACCAGCGGATGCCCGCCCGGACGCTTCGCCGTAGCCGTCTCAATCAGGCGCACATTTTCCATCCCAATGCGCCTCAGCTCGGCCGCGACAAACTCCGCCGCAGCCCGCACGTCCTTCGCATGCTCCGGCAGGGTAGAGATCGAAGGAATCCGCAGCAACGCCTTCAACTCCTCGACAAACCGCGCCCGATTCTTCCGCGTAAACTCAACCGCCGCCTCTACATTCTTCATCGCCACTCCCGTACTCCTTTTCGGCGCTCACGCCTTCGCAAGACCGCCGGTCCAGCGAATCCCAAGTATATGAAACATCCGCGGGTCGCATCCAAGTGCTGGAAGGCGTAAACTCTTTTGCCTAACTGAAAGGAGTGGCCCATGACAACCTCTCTCCAGGACGGAACCATGGTCGACAAGATCTGTCAGTTCGACTTACTCAACGAGATACACGACTCCGAACAGAAAAAGCCCTGGCCCGCCGGACTCTACTCCAAAACCCTCTTCAAGAAACACGACCTCCGCGTCGTCCTGATCTCCATGCAGGCCGCGGCCCACATGAAAGAACATCACGCCGACGGCACTCTCTCGATCCAGATACTCAAAGGCCGCCTGCGCGTCTCCGTCAACGGCAAGCCGCACGAGCTGGCCACAGGCAACCTGTTTACTCTCGGCCACTCCATCCGCCACCACGTCGAAGCCAAAGAAGACTCCGCATTTCTGCTGACGATCTCCTGGCCCAGCGCCGAAGAACTCGCCAGCATGAAGCACCGCGGCTACGGCACCTAGGCGTAGTCCGCTAATTCCCCGGAACCACCTTCTCCGCGGCGACAGGCTCGCCCGCCAGAAACTTCGCGATATTCTCGTTCAGAAACTTCCCATCCGCCGGATCAGCCGCGGCACCCGCCGGATGTCCCCACAATGAGGGAATCGGCAGCAGCGAAACCGTATGCATAAACTGCGACTCGTACCGCGCATCGCCCACCGGAAAATACTGGTCCGTCATCGAAGGCATATATAAGAACGGCACCTTGATGGATGCCAGCGCCTTCTTCTCATCGCCGCCAAATCCCGGCGTCGTTCCCACATCATGCTTCTCCCAGGTCCGCATCTGCAGAATCAGATTATTTGCATCCGCCCCGGGAATAAACCGCGTCCGAAACCGATTCACCACATCGTCAAATGTCGTTCCCGGTTTTGCATTCGTCCGCCACAGCTCATCGCGCCACCACTGCGGAGAATAAAGCCATGCCGCCCACACCATCCCAAACGCATTGATCCCTGTCTGCGGCTCCTCCGTATAGTCGCCGCCCTTGAACTTTTCGTCGGCAGTAATCGCAGCGATCTGTCCCTCCAGCCGCACAATCCCATGCCCATACGTCTTCGCCGTTCCTGACGTCGCCACGGCTCGATCCATGAAATCCGGATAACTCACCACCCACTGAAACGCCTGTTGCGCCCCCATCGAAAACCCGATCACGGCCTTCAGATGCGTAATCTTCAAATCTTCCGTCAGCAGCCGATGCACTGCCTCCACGTTGTCGCGAATCGTCATCACCGGAAACCGGGGCCCATGAAACGGCTCCGGTGTGTTGCTCGGCGAAGACGAACTCCCATTGCCAAACAACTCCGTCGTCACCAGAAAAAGCTTCTCCGGATCGAGAGCCTTATCCGGCCCCATCAGCCACTCATACCCATTCAGCTTCGCCATGTAGTGCGAAGGCAGCAGAACCGCATTATCACGCGCAGCGTTCAGATGCCCATACGTCCCGTACACCACGTGCGCCTCAGGCAGCACCACGCCGCTCTCCGTCTTGAAGTTCTTGATCACAAACTCGTGCCGAACCGGCGCTTCCAGTCCCCATGCCGAAGAAACACTAACAAGCGAGACCACTAGAGAGAGCAGAACAATAAGCTTTTTCATGATGACGCGATCTTACTATCGCGCAGCCGTCTGCATGCGTTCCACTTATCCATCTTTTGTAAATTCTTGTCCCTCAGCCCTCAATATTCTCGAGGCACCGCATCAACGTCCGGTTCAGCGCCTCCACCGCGCTCTCCGGAATCCCATCCCACAACTTCTTCTCGATCGTCCGCACCAACTTCTCTGCCGTGTCCAGCAACTTCTTCCCGCTCGGAGTCAGCTTCGCCGTTAAGATCCGGTCATTCACACGATCTTTGGTTCGCGTAATCCATCTGCCATTTTCGAGACTTTTCAACAGAGCCTGGGCCGACTGCGGGGTCACATGACAGGCCCGCGCCAGTTGCGCTCCCGACGCTCCCGGCTCTTTACGAATCGCGTGCAACACCGCAAGCTGCGACGTCGTCACCCCTTCAGGACGCACACGCTCGTCCATCTGACCGCGAAAGTGAAGCAGAATCCACTTCATCCTCCGCGTTGCCAGGCGTCTTCCATCCTGTTCGCTTTTAGCTACAGCACGCATATCAGCCTCCTGATATCATATCAGGAGACTGATATATGGCGACCGCAACCATGACCGCACCGGCTATGCCAGCCGTCTGGAAGCCCCACCACAATCCGTGGGCGATCGCACTTACAGTCACCCTCGCGACTTTCATGGAGGTACTCGACACCTCCATCGCCAATGTCGCTCTCCCGCATATAGCCGGCACCCTCGGCGCCAGCTCCGAAGAAGCCACCTGGGTCCTCACCAGCTACCTCGTCTCCTCTGCCATCGTCCTGCCCATCTCCGGCTGGCTCTCGGACCGCTTCGGACGCAAGCGCTTCTATATGACTTGCGTCGCGCTCTTCACCATCTGTTCCTTCCTCTGCGGCATCGCCAACACCCTCCCGCTTCTCATCATCGCGCGCATCCTGCAGGGAGCAGGCGGCGGAGGCCTCGCACCCAGCGAGCAGGCCATCCTCGCCGACACCTTCCCTGTCGAAAAACGTGGCCAGGCCTTCGCCGTCTACGGCATGGCTGTCGTCATCGCACCGGCAATCGGTCCCACGCTCGGCGGTTGGATCACCGACAACTTCAACTGGCACTGGATCTTCTTCATCAACATTCCCGTCGGCCTGCTTTCCCTCTGGCTCTCGAACCGCATGGTCGAAGATCCGCCGCACCTCAAGCGCCGCCGCGAGCAAGCCAAGCACCTAAGAGTCGATTTCATGGGCCTCGGCCTCATCTCCCTCGGCGTCGGATGCCTCGAGTTCACCCTCGACAGGGGCCAGGAAAAAGACTGGTTCGGCGATCCCATGATCACCACCTTCGCCATCCTCGCCGCCGCCACCCTCATCTTCTTCGCCTGGTGGGAGTGGCGTCACCCCGACCCCATCGTCGACCTCAAGCTCTTAAAAAATCGCAACTTCGGAACTGCCGTCTTTCTCCAGCTCATCCTCGGCATGGTGCTCTTCGGCTCCACTGTTCTCATCCCGCAATATCTCCAGTCTCTCCTCGGCTACACCGCCGAGCGCGCCGGCATGGTTCTCTCACCCGCCGGTTTTGTCATGATGCTCGGAATGGCCATCGCCGGGCGTTCTCTCGGCAAGTTCGACCCCCGCGTCATGGTCTTCTTCGGATACGTCGCCACCGCCATCGGCATCTACAATCTCACCCGCCTCGATCTCAACACGGCCTTCGGAACCGTCACACTCTGGCGAATGCTCCAGGTCATTGGCCTGCCATTCATCTTCATCCCCATCAGCACGCTCAACTACGTCGGCGTGCCCAGCAACAAGATGAACCAGATCTCGAGCCTCTCCAACTTCGCTCGCAACCTTGGCGGCAGCGCCGGCACCGCGCTTCTTACCACCTACCTCGCTCGCAGCGCGCAGGTCCACCAGGCCAACCTCGCCGCTCACGCAGTTCCCGGTTCTGTCCCCTACCGCCTTTACATGGACAGCATGAAAGAGATGATGGTGGCGCACGGAATGTCCGCCGCCAACGCGTCGCAAATGGCTGTCGGCCAGGCTTATCAACAGATGCTCCGCCAGGCCTCCATGCTCGGCTACAAGAACGCCTTCTTCATCCTCTCGGTCGTGATCCTGTGCCTGTCGCCGCTGCCGTTCATCATGCGCCTCCCCAACAAAGCCATGAAGCCCGACCCCGAAGCACTCGGCGGCCACTGACCTCGCCACTCTTTGCGAAGAGGATGAGTGTAGGGGTCTCATTTACTTTTGAAGTCCGCCAAGTGCACGGCAACTCGGTTCTTTCTGGGACCTCAGGTATGTCTGGGCTAAACGCGAAAGTCCGGCTGCGGGCCAGACTTTCGCGGTGCTTCTGATATTCAGGTATACGGTGGGTCAAAATCTCGGGTGCGAAGCCCTCGGAGCTGCTGTGGCGTCGGTCGCGGAAAAAACAAGCGATGGCTCTTTCACCGCCACGGGGATAGGTCTGTTTACGGTGCGGCGGCCGTGGTGGTTGTACGAAAGACTGGCTGGGCCCATCTCAGTTGACGCATGGGGCCGTCGTACACAAGCTTGTTGTCGTCGCTTCCGTAAAGTTGTGCGATCGTTCCGTACTCTTTGCCGGCTGGCGGAATCGTGCCCGCTACGGGCTCCCAATGCAGTTTGTCGTCGGCTTGCGAGTAGGCCAGTTCGAAGAGGGTGCCCGGGTTGGCGTCACGGCCATCCTGCGTGCGGCCTTGCACAGTGGCATAGACGTGGCCAGCACCCATCGGGAGATAGGCAAAGCCAACGAGCATAAAGTTACGCGGAAAGGTCGAGGTATCCACCTTCCAGCGCCCCAACCTGCCGGTTGCCGGGGTGTACTGTATCCATTCGTTTGTACCCGCATAGACACCGACCCTGGTTGCGGAACATGCCATATGGAAGTTTACCGTCTGGTATGCAAAGGTGTGCCTGGTGAAGGTCGATCGCTTTACCGCGGATTGAACCAGCCCGGAGTTGAGGCTATAGTTGCGCAGCATGTCATAGCTGAAGTTGCCTGCTTCGTCCGATTGCTCGTCGTGGCCGAAGGTCCAGATTGCGTTGTCCGGCGTGACACAAAGGTGCTGGGCAGAATAAGTTCCGGTGCGCAGCAGGCTGAGTACCTTTCCGTTCTGATCGGCATGTACGAGGAAGTTCTCGTAGGCTCCGTTTGCAAGCGCTGCACCCGCGGTTATCACCAGTGTTCCATCCGTTATGGCGGCGGCATCGCGCAGGAAGAAGGTAGTGCCGGTCTCAGAAGGTCCCAAGTTGGCCGTGAATTGACCGATCAATTTGCCGAAGCCGTCGCGCAGATGCACCCCTGCGTTGCGTGGATCGGCATTAATAAAGTAACCGTTCGAGTAACGAGTAATCCCGGTCATGTCGCGATCGATGACCGCCGGCTGGGGTTGCTCGGTCATCGACAAGGTGGACGCTGCTGGCGGCGCAACGAGAGCCGATTGCGCCGCAAGGGGGGAAAGGGAGCCGGCGAGGATTGACGTAAACAAGATGGACTTCCCATTCCATGACAAACGATTCATCGCCTTCGATCTCATCTGAAACCTCACCAAATTTCATCGGTTTTTCTTGCGATGTTGTGCATGTCGAGTTTTGTCCATTGCAAAACCGACCCGATAGGGCTATTAGCTATTAGTCGGACGGAGGAGGTTGGTCTACAGTATCGCCTCCGCCCGGAGGCGTATCCCCACCACCATCATCACCGCCACCCCCACCACCGTCGCCTGGGTCGCCGGTAGTATCTACGGTACAAGCTGAAAAGTTCTCGCATGGAGTTCCGTTTGCCGCGCACGCAGGACCTGCATCCTCAGCACCGAGGGTCGGATCTGCGTTTGGATCGAATTGTGGAAACCCAAAGAAACATGCTGGCCCGTTGCCACCATCGCTAAAATTGCAGGTTTCAGCAATAGTCATAACGGATCCGCCGCTGCATCCAGGAACATTTGAGATTGCCTGAACTCTCTTGAGATGAGTATCCCCGGTGAAAGCAATGCGGTCCTGTGCGAAGTCTGACAGGATAACGTCACGGCTTGCGTGGCAAGACGGTATTGGAGAATGTTTCCAAGCCTCGATCAACTTCTTCATTCTGGGATCGGGCTTAGAATCTTCGAATGGGCTGAATAGATTTCTTCCCTGTGCATCGATGATTCGAAAGGAACTTTTCGTTGAGCTGGCGGTGGCAGTAAATGGCTGAAACACTATGAAAAAAGCGAGAGCACACACGGGTTATTTCTTCATATGGAGAGCGATAGTACCTGCAAGATTGCCAGTTGGCAAGAGACTTTTTTAGAAATAACGGGGATCTGCCTTCACCGCCACCACCTCCGTCGGCCGTCCCGGCTCCGTAGCCCAAAGCTTGATCTTCTTCTCTCCCGCCAACTCCAGCAGCCGCTCAATCGGCTGCCGCCACGCATGCAGTGGCATCATCAACCCACGTCCCTGGCCATCGGCCCCGCTCAGCGCCTCATACTCCTGCACCGCACCATCCGGCCCCAGATGAATTGCATCCCACATCACATCGAATGCCCCAATCTCCAGCATCACCAGATCGAACGGCCAAATACAGTGCTACCCTATCGCCCATGAGCGATTTCAAGCCCAGTTTCAAGCACCTCTCAACCATTCTCACTGTTCTCCTTGCCACAACCGCATTCGCCCAACCCCCCGCCATCTCCGACACTCCATCGCAAACCAGCGTCGCCCAGAACGCTCCCCTCAATCCTGCGCTCCCCACGCTCTTCATCGTCGGCGACTCCACTGCCCGCAACCAGGCCGACCTTGGTTGGGGCGACCACTTCGCCCACTACTTCGACACCACCAAGATCAACATCGCCAACCGCGCGATGGCAGGCCGCAGCTCTCGCAGCTACTACAACGAAGGCCGCTGGGCCAACGTCCTCGCCGAGATGAAGCCCGGGGACTACGTTCTCATCCAGATGGGCCACAACGATGGCGACAGCACCAATCCTGAAACCGACACCAAGGCCCGCGCCAGCTATAAAGGCATCGGCGACGAGACCGTCGAATACACTCTGCCGAAGCCCTTCACCACCGGCCCCCTCGCCGGACAGACCACCGAAACCATCCACACCTACGGCTGGTACATACGCAGATACATCGCCGACGCTCGCGCGAAGAAAGCCACGCCGATCCTTCTCACCGTCACCATCCGCAACATCTGGGTCAACGACGCTGACGGCAATCTCCACATCGAACGCGACATGGGCTTCCGCGACTACGAGACCCAGCTCGCCACATCCGAGCAAGTCCCCCTCGTCGACATGGCCACCGTCGAAGCCGACCGTCTCGAAGCACTCGGCCAGGAACAAACGGCGCTCCTCTTCCCCATCGACCACACCCACACCAGCGCCGAAGGTGCAGAACGCAACGCCGAATCCGTAGCCATCGCCCTCCGCAACGCCAACTCGCCACTAGCCGCCTACCTCAAGCCTGACTAAACTGAGCGAACTTTCTGTAGCTGACCCGGCCAGGCTCCTACTGCTTCACGCCAAACCCAAACACATCCCGCCGGTTGTAATGCCCCGCCACATCCAGATCGAACTTCCCCCGCGCAATCTCATCCAAGTCAATCTCCGCCACCGCCAATCCCGTCGTCTCCATCGGCCCGGCCAAAACATTGCCAAACGGCGAAACAATCAAACTCCGCCCTTCAATCACACCACCCACCTCACGCAGATCCTCCGGCCAATCCTCCTTCGTCACCTTCTGGCAAGCACTTAACACAAAGCATCGCCCTTCATAAGCGATATGCCGCATACTCGTCCGCCACATCTCTCGAGTATCCACCGTCGGCGCGCACCATAGCTGCACTCCCTGCTCATACAAATGCTGCCGGTAAAGCGGCATATAGTTCTCCCAGCAGATCGCCATTCCGATCCGCCCAATCTCCGTCTCCACCACCTGCATCGTCGAGCTGTCGCCAATCCCCCAGATCAGCCGCTCCATCGCCGTCGGCATCAGCTTCCGATGCTTGCCCACCAATCCCTCCGGCGAAAACAGCAGACTCGTGCAATAAAGCGTCCCGCCATCCCGCTCGATCACGCCAATCACGATATGCAATGCCAGCCGCTTCGCCCACTCCGCGAGTTTCTCGGTCTCGACCCCAGGGCACGACACCGCTCCTTTGAAATACCGCACAAACATCGCCTTGCCGGCCTCGCTCCGGTGCCCCACCACCGCTCCAAAGCCCAACCCCTGCGGATACCCACCCAGCAGCGCCTCAGGAAACACAACCAGCTGCACACCGGACGCCGCAGCCTCTTCACAAACCGCCTGCACCCGCAGCAGAGTAGCCGCCGTATCGAACAACACACTTCCAACCTGAGCCACCGCAACCTTGAGCATCCCAGCAGTCTAAACGCTGCGCCATCTCCTCTCACATGCGCTACAAACCATTTACACTAGATAGTGGGCAAAAGTACGCCCCGAAGGACACCTGTTTGCTCAACAAAGCTATAGCAAAAGTCTTTGGCACCAGCAACGAGCGCGCGGTCAAGCGCCTGATGCCGACCGTGAAGCAGATTAATGACCTCGAGCCCACAATCCAGGCGCTCTCCGACGAGGCCCTTCGCGCCAAGACCGCCGAGTTCCGCCAGCGCATCGCCGCCGCCATCGAGGGCATCGAAGACACCCCCGAGAACGCGGATGCGCGTATCGCCGCCGAAAAAGAAGCCCTCAGCGCCATCCTTCCCGAAGCCTTCGCTGTCGTCCGCGAAGCCGGCCGCCGCGTGGTCCAGATGCGTCACTTCGACGTCCAGCTCATCGGCGGCATGGTCCTCCACTCCGGCAAGATCGCCGAGATGAAGACCGGCGAAGGCAAAACCCTCGTCGCCACACTTCCCTGCTACCTCAACGCCCTCGCCGGACACGGCGTCCACGTCGTCACCGTCAACGACTACCTCGCCAAACGCGACGCAGAGTGGATGGGCAAGATCTACGGCTTCCTCGGCCTCACTGTCGGCGTCATCGTCCACGACCTCGACGACCAGCAGCGCCGCGAAGCCTACGCCGCCGACATCACCTACGGCACCAACAACGAGTTCGGCTTCGACTATCTCCGCGACAACATGAAGTTCGAGCTCAAGGATCAAGTCCAGCGCGGCCACTACTACTGCATCGTCGACGAAGTCGATTCCATCCTCATCGACGAGGCCCGCACCCCGCTCATCATCTCCGGTCCCACCGACCAGACCACTGACAAGTACGCCCGCGTCAACGTCATCATCCCCAAACTCGAGCAGGGCGAACTCGTCGAGACCCTCGAGAACAAGACCTGGACCGGCGACTTTGTCGTCGACGAAAAGGCCCGCGCCATCACCGTCACCGACGAGGGCTGGGAGAAGATCGAAAAGCTCCTCGGCATCGGCAACATCGCCGACCCCGAGAACTGGGACCTCAAACATCACGTCGAGACCGCCATCAAGGCCCACAACCTCTACAAGCGCGATGTCGAATATGTCGTCAAAGACGGCGAAGTCATCATTGTCGACGAGTTCACCGGGCGCCTCATGCCTGGCCGTCGCTGGTCCGATGGCCTGCATCAGGCAGTCGAAGCCAAGGAAGGCGTAAGTATCCGCAAGGAAGATCAGACCCTTGCCACCATCACCTTCCAGAACTACTTCCGCATGTACAAAAAACTCAGCGGGATGACCGGCACCGCTGAAACGGAAGCCGCCGAGTTCGACAAGATCTACAAACTCGAAATCGTCGTCACCCCCACCAACCGCAAGATGCTCCGCATCGAGAACTCCGACGTCGTCTACCGCACCGCGCAGGAAAAATACTTCGCCGTCGCCGACGAGATCGCAAAACTCCACGCAGAAAAGCAGCCCGTCCTCGTCGGCACAACGTCGATCGAAAAATCCGAGCTTCTCTCAGAGATTCTCAAGCGCAAAGGCGTCCGCCACGTCGTCCTCAACGCCAAGTTCCACGAGAAGGAAGCCGAGATCGTCGCTCAGGCCGGAAGGTTAGGCATGGTCACGATCGCCACCAACATGGCCGGCCGCGGCACCGACATCCTCCTCGGCGGCAACTCCGACTTCATGGCCCGCCAGGAGCTCGTTCGCAAGCAGCAGGCCCGCGCCGTCTCCGCGGCCGAAGGAACCATCTCGCCCGTCGCCGGCCCCGGCATGGCCCGCTTCTACTACACCGGCCAGGAGTTCGAAACCACGCAGGCCGCATGGGACGCCGCTGTCGCTACCCACGAAAAAGCCGCCAAAACTGAGCATGACGCAGTCATTAGCGCGGGCGGCCTTCACATTCTCGGCACTGAGCGCCACGAATCCCGCCGCGTCGACAACCAGCTTCGCGGACGCGCCGGCCGTCAGGGCGACCCCGGCTCTTCGCGCTTCTTCCTCTCGCTCGAAGACGATCTCATGCGCATCTTCGCTCGCGAGTGGGTCTCCACGCTTCTCCAGCGCCTCGGCATGGAAGAGGGCGTCCCCATCGAAAGCCGCATGATCTCGAACCGCATCGAGAAGGCGCAGAAGCAGGTCGAAAGCAACAACTTCGAGGCCCGCAAACACGTCCTCGAGTACGACGATGTCATGAACAAGCAGCGCGAAGCCGTCTATGGCCTTCGCCGCCAGCTTATGGAAGGCGTCGACCAGAAGCAACTCATCACCGATGACTACCTCTCGACCATCCTCTCCAACGTCATCGACGAAAACGCCCCCGAGAAGGCCCACGCCGACGAGTGGAAGCTGGACGCTCTCTTCTCCCAGATCTACGACCTCTTCGGCGTTCACCTCGAAAAGGAGATCGATGCCGCTCAGCTCAACCGTCACGAACTAGGCGAAGCCATCTTCCAAAACCTCCGCGCGCGCTACGACGTGAAAGAGCAGATTCTCGGCGCACCGCAGATGCGTTACCACGAGCGCATCGTCATGCTCTCCGTCCTCGACGGCCTCTGGAAAGACCATCTCCTCGCCATGGACCACCTCAAGGAAGGAATCGGCCTCCGCGGCTACGCGCAGCAGGATCCGCTCGTCGCCTACAAGCGCGAGTCCTTCGAGATGTTCGAGGGCATGATGCTCCGCTTCCAGGAGGACACCGCTCGCCACCTCTTCCGCATGCAGATCATCGGCCCCGACGGCACTCCCATCGAGTCCGCCGAGCAGCTCGCCAACGCGCAGGCCCACGTCGCAGTCCTCCAGTCCCAGCAGCAACCTCCCGCAGCGGGCGTCCCCAACGCACTTCCACAAACCACCCCGGCACAGAGTTCCACCCCACCTCCGCGTCAACCCGCGCAAACATCCAACCGCGCTCCATCAACCACCATCGATGCCCTCGAGCGCGAGTTTCAGAAGAAAAAGGCGCGCGAACTCGAACAGGCCCGCTCCGTCAGCTCCGCCACAGCCGACACAAACGGCTCCGCTCCCCGCCGCACCGGAGAAAAAATCGGCCGCAACGATCCATGCTTCTGCGGTTCCGGCAAAAAATACAAAAAATGCCACGGAGCAGAAAGCTAAAGAGCCAGTTAACTAGTTAGCTCGCAGCTGGTCAGCAGATTACTTAGGCACGATCCCCAGGTCATCCAAGTGAGGTTGTGCTCGCTAAGATATTTGCTAACTGGCTAACCGCTAACTAGGTGCCTCTCTACTTCTCCAGATCATCCAGCAACAGCTTCGCCTTCGTCGCCAGCGTCTTCGCCCCCTCGGCATCGCCTGACTTCAGCGCATCTTGCGCATCCTTCCAGAAGTTCTTCACTTTGCTGACCTGCGCCTTCTCTTCGTCAGCCTTCTGCGGCGACAACGCATTCAATCGTTTTTCAATCGAAGCAATTAGGTCCGCTGCCTCTTGCTTCGTCTGCGGATTCGCTTCTCCACCGGCAGTCAGCGCCCCGATCGCCGTCTCTTCCGGCGGTGGCGGCGGCGGCGCGATAGCTACCTGCACTGGCTCAGGCGCTGCCTTTGGCACGGGCTTCTTCTTCTCTCGCTTCGGCTTGGCGTTGGACGCAATCGGGACAGGCGGCAGCTTGATCTGCGGAGCCTCAATCATGGGCAGATTATCAGGCTCAGGAATATCCTCCAGCGTCACCTGCGCCAGTACCGGAGGCAACGGGGCTACCTGAGGCTTATGCCTGCATCCTCCAAGTCCAACCGTCAAACCAAAGCAGAGCATCGCGTTAACTAGCTTTCGCGAAATGTCGTACCGTACGTTCAAACTCGCTCCTCTATCTCTTTTACTTCTTTATGACCAGCTACTGCCGCAACCACCTTTCGTGTTTCAACTCCAACAGCAATCGGTAACCGAAACGTAAAGACAGTACCCCGTTCCGGCGAATTGGCGTCTGTATTGGACCGTACATCCATCGCTCCGCCATGCAACTGCAAAATCCGATAGGTCATGGCCAATCCGATTCCGCTGCCCTTCGCCTTGGTCGTAAAGTACAGCTCGAAGATACGCGGTAACAGATGCGGCGGTATACCCTCTCCTTCATCGATTACTTCTACCACAGCAAACTGTTGTTCCCGCCGCATTTTCACCCGGAGTTCCCCTCCGCCGGGCATGGCTTGCATTCCGTTCAGCAGAATATTCAGCACCGCCTGCTGCATCAGCTCCGCGTCTGCCCGCACCATCAGCGGCTCATGGGGAGCCTCCACTGCCACCTGCACTCCGTTCTCTTCCATCTCAACGGCAGTCAGCTCCATCACCACGCCGATCACCTGACGCAAATCATGCTCACGCAGATGCAGCTCCATTGGCCGCGAAAAATCTGCAAGCGTTTGCACAACCCGGTCGAGCCGTTGCATCTCGCCGGCCAGAATATCGACATGTCGCTGCGCCCCGCCAAACGCCTCCGCCCCTCCGGCAACGAGCTTTCCCTTCAACAGTTCCAGATGCACCACCATCGCATTGATGGGGTTCTTCACCTCATGTCCAACGCCCGCCGTCAGCCTTCCAATCGCAGCCAGCCGCCGCGACACCTCAAGCTCCTGTCCCAGTTGGGCAGCCGATTCAACGTCCCGCAAAGTGACCAGCGTCCCCATATTGCCGCCACCCAACCCGTCGTCGATCCTGTCCAGAGAAATCTGGACATGCCGTCCATCTTCAAGCGCTACCCCCTGCCCGCTTACCTGCTGCTCCTCGGTAAACGCCTCCAGCACCACCGCTCCCAGCGCACTCCCGGGCTCAAAGATCTCCTCCAGTCGCTTTCCGACCATCTCCTCATGCCCCAGTTCACCCATCGCCGGCAAAAAATAAGCCACTGCATCCGACACCATCACCGCGCGACGGTCGGCCGTAAACAACAGCACGCCATCCCGCAGCGTATCCAGCATCTGGTTCAGGTTCGCCTGCAGCGCGGTATATCCGGCCTCCTGGGTGCGCATCTGTTCACCCAGCCGGTCGATCGTCTTCGTCACCCGCACCACGGTATCGCTCCCCAGCCCGCTGGGCGGCAGTTCCGCCGAAGACTCGCTCCCCGCTGCTCTGCCGGCCCGCGTCAGGCTCTCCAGCCGCGCACTGATCGCCTCCAGCGGTCGCAGAGCAAGATTGGCCAGCAATCCCGCCGCTAACATCGCTCCAAGTGCCGCCAGCAGCGCAAATCCCAGAGCAGCCCGCAGCCACGGCTCATACGAGTTCTTCAAAAACGTCGACTGCACCCCAAGGTGCACCATCAGAAACGGCACCCCATTCCGGTCAAGCGTCTGTGAAACATCCAGCACACGAGGCTTGCCAAAGACCACTCTCAATTGACGCAGGATATTGTTGTTATTCAGGCTCTCCAGGCTGAATCGAAAGGTAGCGGGCTGATCCAGTGCATCCGGATCGGTGCTCACCAGCGTCATTCCATGCGCGTCCGTCACGCTCACATCCTGTACCGTAGGGGAATACCGCACAATCGAACTCATCAGCGCAGTCAGCGCCGGTTGACTCCGCAACGCATCCACCACAGACCCGTGCAGTGCATCATCGCTCCTGTCCACCGGAGGGTTCGCGCGTAATCCATCCTCAAGCGCCTGGCGAGTCGTGAGGAAGACCTCGCGCACCAGTACATCATTCGCAGCAGCCGTCTGCTCTATCCTCTGCCGCATCAGCTCGCTCACAAACAAAGCCGACAGTATCAGCACGATCGCAAACGTCAACCCCGTCGCCGACACCACCAATTTTGTTTTCAGCCGCATGTCTACTCCGTCGTAGCAGCCGCGTTCGAATATTCCTTCAATTTATTCTGCAGCGTCTTCGAACTGATCCCCAATATCTCAGCGGCCTTCGTCTTGTTGTTATGCGTCGCCAGCAGCGTCTTCAGAATCAGCTGCCGCTCCGCCTCATCCACGGTCGTCCCCACCTCAACCCGCACCGTGTTCGACTCATCCATATGAGGTCGCGGCTCGCTCGGATGCGTTGTCCGCGCGCCCTCTCCACCAATCATCCCAGTCGGCGGCGGAGCGAACCCCGGCTCCCCAAAGTGCGGAGGCAGATGCTCTTCTCCAAGCATTCCGGATCCCGCAAGAATCACCGCACGCTCGATCGTATTGCGCAGCTCCCGGACATTCCCCGGCCACTTGTACCTCTCTAGCCGCGTCATCAGAGAGTCCTTCAAACCTGCCACCGTGCAGTGATGGCGCTCGTTCATGTCGTCGATCATCTTCTCTGCAATCAAAGACACGTCCATCAAATGATCGCGCAGCGGAGGCATCTGGATATTAAAAACATTCAGCCGGTAATAAAGATCGCCGCGAAGCTCTCCACTCGCCACCGCCTTCTCCGGATCTTTATTCGTCGCTGCCACAACCCTCACATCCACTGGAGTTTCAATTTTGCTCCCCAACCGCCGCAGCCGTCTGTCCTCCAGCACACGCAACAACTTCGCCTGTGTTGCCATCGGCATCTCGCCAATCTCATCCAGCAGCAGCGTCCCTTCCTCGGCCAGTTCGAAACAACCAGCCCGCCGTTCCAGCGCTCCGGTAAATGCACCCTTCTCATGCCCAAAGATCTCGCTCTCAATCAGCGACTCAGGGATTGCCGCGCAATTAACCGCCACAAACGGCTTCAGCCGTCGCGCGCTCAGATCATGGAGCGCCCGCGCCACAAGTTCCTTGCCCGTCCCACTCTCGCCCGTCACCAGCACCGAAACATTCGATGGAGCCACCCGCTCAATCATCGTGAAGATCTCCTTCATCTGTGGCGACGACCCCACCAACTCGCCCAGCACTCCCGTATCCCGCAGTTGCCGCCGCGTAGCCTCCAACTCAACATCCGCCTCACGCTGCCTGCTCGCATTATGCAGAATCGTCTTCAGCCGAATCGGATCCACCGGCTTGGGGATATAGTCATACGCCCCCATCCGCATCGCCTCCACAGCCGACTCGATCGACCCCTGCGCCGTCAGCATCACCACCGCAATCCGCTGTGGCAAATGACCAATGCGGTCCAGCAGCTCCATGCCATCCATCCGCGGCATCTTCAGGTCGGTCACAGCAATCGCCGGAGCCCACGCAACCGCCTTCTCCAGCCCCTCCAGCCCATCGGCGGCAGACTCCGCCCGATACCCCCAGCTCTCGACCAGCTCCGTCAAGCCAGTCCGCGCATGAACCTCATCTTCAACAATCAGAACCTTCTCCAGCACAGTCTCCAAGACAGTCTCCATCCCTCTTCCACTCATTCCATTAATTTGCCGCAGGCAAATAAGATGCAATTCGACCCACAGAGTATCCTTCCCCCGTAGCCTTCTCAAGGCCCACCACTCAACGCCTCCTTTCAGGATATCCTTGATTTCATGCTAGAGCTCGAAATTACCCCCGAAGCCTTCGCCGAGCAACGCCGCCAACAACAATCTTCTCTTCTTTTAGACGTCCGCGAGCCCTGGGAACATCAGACCGCCAGCATCTCAAACTCGCTCCTTATGCCCATGGGCGACGTCCCTTCCCGCGCCCACACTGAACTCGATCCCGACGCTCCCATCGTCGTCCTATGCCACCACGGAGCCCGTTCCCTCAACGTAGCTATATGGTTACGCGATCAGGGCTTCTCCCACGCCCAATCTCTCGCCGGAGGCATCGACGCCTGGTCCCGCTCCATCGACTCCGAAGTTCCACGCTACTAAGACCACCAATAAGCCCCGGCAAACTTGGGTCTTGGCGGGCTTACGTGCCCGGACCGCGACCGGCCAATAAGATCCCGGCTCCATCGAACCTCTCAAGTAAACACGGCATCTTATGGGAAGCTGGTTTTCTGGTGATATCTGCGATCTACTCTGCATTACTGCCGTAATTACTGTCTGGTTCTTGAAAGGTCTGGGAGCTGAACCATGAGCGCAAGTACTGGCTTACCCGCGAATGCATTAATCCACACGCCTCAATCCCTGCCGGAAATGCGCGTCAACGCTCATGCAGTTCATTTCTACGAAGAAGATGCCTTTCTCCTCGACTCACTCTCTCAATTGATTGGCACGGCGCTCGTAACAGGCGACACCGCGGTCATCGTCGCTACTGCCGCCCATCGCGAGGGACTCGAGAAGCGCCTCAAGGCCCGAGGTCTCGATCCTGTACGAATCGCGAAGCTAGGCAGATATTGCACGCTGGACGCTGCCGAAACTCTGTCGGCCTTCATGGTCAACAACCTGCCTGACGCATCCCTGTTCAACGCCTTCACAACTCACTTCCTCTCCTCCGTCAGGTCAGCCGCCAAAAGCGGGTCACAACGCCTTATCCTCTTCGGAGAGATGGTCGCTCTCCTCTGGTCGGAAGGAAAGTTCGAAGCCGCTCTCAAACTTGAGCAGCTTTGGAGCGATCTCGCGCGCACCCACGCCTTCGACCTCCACTGCGCATACCCGATCAAGGACTTCAATCGCGAAGGACACAGCCAGGCATTCCTCAATATTTGCGCAGAGCACTCGCACGTCGTCCCAACGGAAAATTACACCGCGCTCACAAGTGAAGACGACCGCCTTCGTCACATCTCCCTCCTGCAACAACGAGCTCAAACTGCAGAGGCCGAAGCCGCTGGACGCTTACGTGCCGAAGAAGCTCTTCGCAAGTCCGAAAAGCTCGCCGCATCCGGACGACTGGCCGCAAGCATCGCGCACGAGATCAATAATCCACTCGAAGCCATCTCCAACGCGATCTATCTCGCCCGCTCCGCCTCCTCCCAGCAGGACGTCGCCACGTATCTCAAAATCGCCGATGAGGAGTTGGTGCGCGTCGCAGAGATCGCCAAACACACCCTTGGTTTCTACCGCGAAACCGCGTCCCCGGGCATCGTCAAAGTCTCGTCCCTTCTCGATGACATCCTCAACCTGTACAGCCGAAAGCTTCAGGGCAAGGGGCTCACCATCAAGAAGCAGTATCGTAGTGAACTCGAGGTCTGGGGCCTCGAGGGCGAACTGCGCCAGGTCTTCGCCAACCAGATTGCCAACGCCATCTACGCCATGCCGAAGAACGGCTGCCTCACGATAAGAATTCGAAGATCAAAAGCCTGGGGCAACAACCAACGTTCCGGGACGGCCGTCAGTCTCATCGACACAGGCTCCGGCATCTCATCGGAATCCCTGAGCAAAATCTTCGATCCCTTCTTTACCACCAAGCAGGACGTCGGCAACGGACTCGGGCTTTGGATCACGCACGACATCGTCACCCGTCACCGCGGCAGTATTCGCGTCAGAAGCAATACGCGCTCCGGCGCCAGCGGCACCATCTTCACCACATTCTTGCCTCGCCACAACGGCGACACTCCCGCGATCTTCTGATCGTCGCGCTCTCGAATACGACGATTACAATCAATTACTTTGCCCGAGGATGCGTCTCGTCATAAACCTTTTGCACCTGCCCCACCGTCAACTGCGTATACCGCTGCGTCGTCGACAGCCGTTCATGCCCCAGCATCTCCTGAATCGCTCGTAAATCCGCCCCCTCCTCCAACATATGCGTCCCAAAAGCATGCCTTAGCGTATGCGGATGCACATCCGCCGCCAGCCCGCGCGACAAAGCAATCGCCTTCACAATCCGCCCCACACTCCGAGTAGTCAACCGGCAATCCCCACGCATCCGCAGATTCAAAACCAGCGGCCCATCATGCACCAAGCCCGCTCTACCAGCGGCCAAAAGCTTCGCCTCCCGCATCGGCAAATAAGCCTTCAACGCCACCGCCGCCTCATCCCCCAACGGAACCAGCCGCTCCTTGCGCCCCTTTCCGCGCACCAGCACAGCATCATCGCGCCACTTCACACTCGCCACATCCAGTCCAACCAACTCCGAGTTACGAATCCCACACCCATACAACAACTCAAAGATCACGCGGTCTCGCTCCGGCCACGCCGCGGCCTCACCGTCCTCCTTTTTCGCCTTACCCTCCAGCGAGTTCAAAACCCGATTCACCTCTTCCATGCTCGGCACACGAGGCAGATGTTTCGGCAACTTCGGCGTACTCACCAGCAGCGCAGGATTCTGCTTCACTTTTCCTTCCTTCGCGAGCCACTTGAACCAACTCCGCACCGCCGCCAGCGCTCGCGCCGCACTGGCCTTCGTCAACCCGCGCTCGTACAACACTCCCAGATAAGCCCGAATATGCAGATGCTCCACCTTCCCCACGCCTGCGCTATCACCCAGCGTCTCGCGCAAATACGCAGCAAAGCTCCGCACCTCGCGCGCATAAGCCCGCACCGTATGCTCCGACGCCCCGCGTTCATTCGCGAGCATCGCAAGAAATCTCTCCGCCAGCCCATCGATCTCGCTCAACTTCTCCCGCATCGAAAACCCTCACCAACCCGCAAGAACATCGTCATCGCAGCTGCAATCGTCGTAGCTTTCACCCGTACCGGGTGTTACGCCGTAGCCATCCTCCGCCTGCCTCGCGGATGATGCTCCCGATGCACCCTCTTCAAATGCCCCAGCGCCACATGCGTATAAACCTGCGTCGTCGCAATATCGGCGTGACCCAGCAAAGTTTGTACAGTTCTTAAATCCGCGCCATGCTCCACCATGTGCGTTGCGCAACTATGGCGCAGCATATGCGGACTAGCCTTACTCCCCGAAGCCGTCGCTCCGCGCACCATCTCCCAAACCCATTGCCGAGTCAGCGCATTCCCCCGCACACTCAAAAACAGCGCCCGCTGCACCGATCCGGCGCGCTGGGCGGCAGCCTTCACCAAACCCGGCCGCCCCATCGCCAAATATCTTTCCAATGCCTCGACAGCCGACCGCCCCAGTGGAACAATCCGTTCCTTATCCCCCTTGCCTCTCACCTGCGCGCGCGCTTGATCGAGATGCAAGTCCTCCACCCGCAGCGCAACAATCTCCCCGACGCGCAGCCCGCCGCCATACAGTAACTCGATAATTGCGTGATCCCGCAGCGCCAGCCCATCGGCATCCGCACTTCGAGCCGCAGCACCAGTCCGCTCGAGCATCTCGGCCACCTCACCCTCAGCAAGCGACTTCGGCAGCACCTTCCAACTCGACGGCGTCTCCACATTTACCGTCGGATCATGCGCAATCCGCTTATCCATCAACAGCCACCGGTAGAACCCACGCAGGCAACTCAGCTTCCGCGCAATCGACCGTGACTCCACCGCATGTCCACGCAGTCCTTCCATAAATCCACTCAAATCCGCCTGGCTCGCCCCCACAAGCAATCCATCGCGCCCTTCGACGTGCTCGGCAAACTGCTCCAGATCGCGCCGGTAAGCCTCACAACTCGCTGGCCTCAGCCCCTTCTCCACCCGCAGATAGGCCACAAACTCACGCACCATCCGCGCATTTCCATTGACCTGGCCATTTTCGTGCATAGAAGTCGATTATCCCGCCGCACAACCCCCTGCGCATGCTCGACTGACACAATGTACCCACCTAAGCAGCACCAAATCCATCACTGCCAAATTTAAGAATCAGCAAGCAACGGGCAACCGGGAGATCTCAAATAAAATTTGGTGCCGATCCCACCCTTTATTCGACGCCGCCCACCGCGCCCTCGGCAGCAACAGTCGTCTTCGGCAGAAAATAGCTCTTATCCCACAGCGCCCGGTAGAACTCTCCCGTCAACTCAGCAGCCTTCGGTCCAAACGTCGGCCGTCCGCCTTCGAGAAAGAACACCGTAACGATCCGTCCATTCGGAGTATCCGCATACGATCCGAACCAACCGAACCTCGTTCCGTTATTCGAGCACGTCCCCGTCTTTCCCATCACAGGAAACTCGCTGAAGTTGGCCCGCAGCGACCGCGCAGTCCCATATTGCACCGCGCCCTGCATCCCCACCGAAATCTCCGGAATCAGAGGAGCGATCTCCAGCGTCCGCTTCACCTTCGGCTCAAACGCAGCCAGGTCAGTCGCGCTCTCAGGATGCTGCAGATAATAGAGCGTCCCGCCATTCGCAATCGCCGCAACCAAAGCTCCCAGTTGCAACGGAGTCATCGAGACGCTCTCTCCAAACGAGCACATCCTTCCCACTCCGCCCAGTGCCGCAGGCAACTCTTCCTCGGGATACGTCCCCAACTGCTCCCCGGAGATGTGATACCCAGCCAACTCGCCAAGGCCAAACTCATTCGCATAGCGCTTCACACGTTCGAACCCAAGCTGCCGTCCCAGCGTCTCAAAGTAAAGATTGTTCGAGTGAGCCAGCGCATCCGTCATCGTCATGTGAAAGTGTCCGCCCAGGTTCACAGGAGTGTCTTTGTTGACAAGTCCCTCCTCGAGCGCGGCCAGCGCCACTGTCAGCTTGATCGTCGAACACGGCTCCGCTCCACGCGACAGAGCCAGCTTCTGATTCACCATCGCCAGAATTCGTCCCGTCGAAGGGTCGATCGCGATCGCAGTCCCGTTCATATTCCCCAGCGCCTTGATCGCCGCCTCGCGAACCACCGGATCTTCACCCTCAACCACATCACCCAGCGTCAGGTTGTCGGCAAAAGAACTCGCCGAAAAATGTTCGTGATACCGCGTCCGCCGGACAGCCAGCGCAGGACGCGCGCCACCATGGGCCACAACCTTAGTCGTCGCAACAGCATGACTCGTCGCGTGGGCCTTCGCCGCAGTGCTCTTCGCGACCGTATGCGAAGCGGCGTGCGTCGTCGCCTTCGCCGCCGTGTGCGTTGTCCCGGCAGAGTGTGGCTTAAGCTTGCCGGTAGTGGTCGTTGTCCCACTCGCACCAGCTCCAGCACTCAAACCAAGGCTGAAGAGAATTACGCCAGAAGCCTTCAATAGTCCCGACACGGGCGGTACCTCTTGTAGATATGTATGCAATCGCAATGCCAACGATTCTAAAAACCGTCTTATAACTTTCTATATTAACAACAAAAGCAAGAACCTGCCGTCCCACTTTTAGGGCAAGGTCACTCGAACAGTAAGAAATACATCAGTTTCCACGTCGCAGGAAAGCTGGAATATCAAGTTCATCAGGCACGGCATTCTCTACCGCTGACTGCGCCCCACCCCCGAAAGACGGTACCCGTACCGAGGTTTCAGGAGCCGAAACCTCTTCCGTCACTGTGAAAAACTCTTCTCTGTGGACGTGCGCAGGAGCGGAAACGTGAGTCGGCCCTTCCTCGAAACTCATCTCTTTCGCCCTCTTCTCAGACTGAAAAAAATCATCGTCAAATACCGAAGCCTTCACCGGGATCAGCTCCGGCGATGCCCCAACACTCGAGATCTTCTCCTTCCGCTCGCCAAAAGCTGCATTCGGCTCAGCCTCCGTCTCGCTCGCAAACCGCGGACTTGGCCTCGGCGAAACTCTCGGCTGAATCGGCACGTCGAACCGGACGGTTGGCAGCGTAGCCTCCGCCAGCATCCGCTCACGGCGTTGCGGCATCTGCTGCTGCTTGAATCCCGTTGCAATCACCGTGATCTTCACCTCATCCCCCATCGTCTCATCCTGCACCGCGCCGAAGATGATATTCGCATCCTCATGCGCTGCGTTCTGAATAATGGTCGAAGCTTCGTTCACCTCGCTCAGCTTCAAACTGCTCGAGCCGGTAATGTTGATCAGAATCCCGCGCGCTCCATCGATCGCACCCGCCTCAAGCAACGGCGAAGCCATCGCCGCCATTGCCGCCTCGACTGCGCGATTCGCGCCCGTCCGCATCGCCGTACCCATCACCGCGTAGCCCATCCCCGCCATCGTCGTCTTCACGTCGGCGAAGTCGCGGTTGATCACGCCAGGAATCGTAATGATGTCCGAGATCCCCTGCACACCCTGTCGCAACACATCATCCGCAATCCGGAAGCTCTCAAAAAATCCAGCGTCCTTAGCTACCGCCAGCAGCTTCTCATTCGGAATAACAATCACTGTATCGACCGACTCCAGCAGCTCCTGCATCCCGCGCTCGGCCTGCATCATCCGCCGTTTGCCTTCAAACGCGAATGGACGCGTCACCACCGCCACCGTCAGCGCGCCCATCTCACTCGCCAGGCTCGCAATCACAGGAGCGGCGCCAGTCCCTGTTCCACCGCCAAGACCCGCCGTTACAAACACCATGTCAGCGCCTTCAAGCGCTTCAATAATCTTGTCCGAATCCTCGAGCGCAGCCCTCCGTCCCACATCCGGATTCGCACCAGCACCCAACCCACTCGTCAGCTTTACTCCAAGCTGCAGCTTCACCGGCGCATTCGACATCTGCAGCGCCTGCACATCTGTATTCGCCGCAATAAACTCGACCCCCGCCACGTTCGCGGCAATCATGCGGTTCACAGCGTTGTTGCCGCCGCCGCCAACGCCGATCACCTTGATCCGGGCTCCCTCTGGAACCTCGTCGTGATAGTGGATTCGAAGATCGTCGTTTGGCAGATTCGGCATGGCAGCAGGTACTCCTTAAAGGTTGTTTAATTCTCCCATCGAAGCGCCTCATTCAAGACCCTCGTTTTCCACTACCCGTACCATCGTTGGTTCAACTTCCACGCAAAGCCAGGGCTTCACGCCGATCACAGCTCGCGAAGCCGTCGTGCCTCTCCCATCATTCGCTTCGCTTGACCACTCCTCGCCGCGGCGAGTATATTTTCGCGCTGTACCCCGGGCCTCCGAAACCATCCCCAGTTTTATGGAGGAACCTATGGCAACCGCACCAAAATCCCTCTCCATTCAAGACCTCTCCGGCGCCGTCCATCAAGCGATCGCAGCCGCAAAGTTGAAGATACCGCCCCCCGCCGGTCCGTTCGTCTGGATCAACCCCGCCATTATCTGCGGATTCATTCTCTACGAGAAGCTCCTCCAGGCAGGCGAGGCTCAAGAACTCGCAGCCTCCATCGCGAAACAGGCCTCGGGACTCGCTGGTGTCACAATGGCCCCGGTCGTCCAGGAAGGCGCTGCCGGAGCGCAAGCCTCCGGTGCAACGCCGCACCTGGCGCCCAACCATATCATCTGCGGATTCAAACCAGGACCAGACTTTGCCGTTCGCTTCTGATGGCAGAGCCATTAACCCGAGTTGCCGCTTCCCCCTGAATCATGCCGCAGGATGGCATTTGCTCTCCCACGGCATAGGAGAGTGCTCATGAGTTCAACCCATGAGGCTAAAGCCGCTCAATCACACGACGCGCATCTGATGTGTCCCAGCGCGCCGCCCGAGATGGAAGGCAGCCGCGTCCTCGGAGTCGTTGGCGGCACACACGACGCGCCTGAACTCGCTTACCTCAACCAATACCTTCCCGTCACCGAAGAGTTAATCGCCATGGCCCATCCCGCAAAGCCCACACAGGTCATGCGCTTCGCCGCTCCGTGCCAGGAAAAAGCCTGTTGCCACTTCGACGGCGTCAACTGCAACCTCGTCACTCGCATCGTGCAGATCCTCCCAGCCGTCACTGAGATCCTTCCTCCCTGCCTCATCCGCCAGTCCTGCCGCTGGTACCAGCAGGAAGGCAAACACGCCTGCCAGCGTTGCCCCCAGATCGTCACTCAGGTCGACGATCCCGACGATCGTATGCGCATGGCCGCCGAAGGCGACGGCCTCATCCTGCGCAGCACCTCCGAATCCGTGCTCTCACTGTAGGTTGTGACAGTTCTGGAGCCGACGCCCGGCAGGTACCGTGATAAAGAACTTCGAACGACCAATCAGGTTCAGTCTCATGCGATCTTCACACCCTTGAACCGGGGAAGGGACCTAATGATTCCAGCAAAGTCAGAGCAGTGGTCGCCCCTGCGTCTCCGTGTTCGTTTCAAAATCGTCGTTGGTATCGTTCTATTGCTGACTGCCGTCGGATGTCAGAGCAATAGCAATCCTCCAACGGCGCAACAGGCTCCAAAAGACCCGCTCCCCTCCTGGAATGACACTGCCCCGAAAAAAAACATCATCGCCTTCGTCGAAAAAGTCACCAAAGAGGGCAGCCCTGACTTCGTCCCCGTCGCCGATCGCATCGCCACCTTCGACAACGACGGCACCCTATGGGTCGAGTCCCCCATGTACACCCAGTTCCTCTTCGCCTTCGACCGCATCAAGCAGATGGCTCCCCAGCACCCTGAGTGGAAGACGAAGCAGCCCTTCAAAGCCCTCCTCGAAGGCGACATGAAGACCCTCGCGGCCTCTGGCGAAAAAGGCCTCGCTCAAATCGTCACCGTAAGCAGCACCGGCATGAACACCGCCGAATACGAAAAGACTGTCTCCGACTGGCTCGCCCAGACCCACGATCACAAATTCAACCGCACCTACCCCGAGCTAATCTATCAACCTATGGTCGAGCTCCTCGCCTACCTCCGCGCCAACGGCTTCAAAACCTTCATCGTCTCCGGCGGCGAGGTAGCCTTCATGCGCCCGTTTACCGAGAAGGCCTACGGCATCCCGCCCGATCAAGTAGTCGGCACAACGATGAAGACCCAGCTTGAAACGCAGAACGGAACCCAGGTCATCATGCGGCTTCCGCAGATCGCCTTCGTCGACGACGGCCCCGGCAAGCCCGTAGGCATCGACACATTCATCGGCCAACGTCCCATTGCCGCATTCGGAAACTCAGACGGCGACCAGCAGATGCTCGAGTGGACTGCAGCCGGCTCTGGGCCGCGACTCATGCTGCTCGTCCACCACACCGACGCCGCACGCGAGTACGCCTACGACCGCACCTCCGCCGTGGGCAAACTCGACAAAGCTCTCGACGAGGCCAACGCCAAGGGCTGGACCGTCGTCAGTATGAAAGACGACTGGAACAAAATCTTCGCCTTCCAATAAACCTCGAAGCCGCGCTGGAGGCCTGACACTCCAGCGTGCATTCAAAGCCTTGCAACAAGCGCCCCAAGCCGGTCCAGACTCTGGCTCCAGCCCATCGACATGCCCGAGAGATATTGCGGCACACTCGGCGTAGTGCTCGTTACCTCTGCAACCAGCGCAATCTCCGTTCCGCCTGCAACAGCGGTGAACGTAACCGTATTGCGAACCTCGAACATCGGCCTGCCCTCGCCATCAAGTGCCGCCGTCGTAAACACCAGCCGGTGTGGCCGGTCGATTTCCACGTACCGGCCGGTCATCGGATAAACCACCCCGTCTGGCGCGCGCATGTGGATTCGGATCGCTCCGCCCGCTCGCGCATCCGCCTCGCACACCGGATTCGTAAATCCCTTCGGCCCCCACCACTCCGCCAGTTGTCTCGCATCCGTCCACGCGCGAAACACAATCTCCAGCGGCGCCGAAACCCTCCGCGTCAGGCTCATCTCCAGCAGTCCGTCCTCCACTACGCTTCTACTGTCTCCCATCTCGCCTCTCTTTCACCTCGCGCAGATAATCCTCCAACTTGTCGAGGGAGCTGTTCCACCCACGCATATGCCCATTGCGATCTCCTTCGGTTACGAAAAACGCCTGACGGAAGTTCATCGTCGTCTTCCCATCGTTCTCTTCAAACGTGATCGTAATCATCGTCTCCACATTCGCGGACATGCCGGGATTGTCATCCCACTTGGACGTGTAGACCAGCCGCTCCGGTTCGACCACTTCGAGGTTCACGCCGCCCTGCCAAAGGTTGAGCTCGCGCAACTGTCCGTCGCCGATGTCGAACCCATCGCTATGCAGGCAAAGCCTCCACTTCCCGCCAGGCCGGGGATCGTTTTCAATATTCCTCGCCTCAAACTGACGAGGCCCAGCCCAGTTCTTCATATGCTCCGGATCAGTCCACATCTTCCACACCAGCTCCCGCGGAGCATCGAACACCCGCGTAATACGCAGCTCATGTTGAGCCACCACCGTCGAAGACAACGTCGCTGAACTCATCGCACTCCTCCTTTTGCACTCGCAGCGAAGCAAGTCTCCAGATGTTCCGCCAGCCTCTGCAGCGTCTGTTCTCCGCCCTCAATCGACCGATACTCCCGCACATTCTGGTCACGCGCCTCAGCCGACGGGAACACCATACGCAATGTCAACCGCGTCTTGCCACCTTCGTCCGCAAAGGTCACCATCGACTCAAACTGCACCGCCAGCCCGCCTCTCTTGCCGCCGCTCAACCTGTAACCGAGCCGCTCATGAGGCACGACCTCCGTAAACACACTCTCGCATGGGTAATCAGTGCCATCGGGACCATGCATCACCTGCTTCCAAACTCCACCCGTCCACAAATCCATCTCCTCAATCGTGGTTGTAAAACCCTTCGGCCCAAACCACAGCACGATCTGTTTCGGATCGGCCCACGCCTCCCAAACCATTCTTCGCGGCGCATCAAAAAGCCGCGTCAACACAATCTCCCGGTCTGCGGTGCTCTCCACTACTTCAGCACTTTTTTCTGCCATCTTGCGTCTCCTTCTCTCGTAGAGTCTTCAAGGACTCGTCTGGACGGTTGAAGTTCGTCTATCACGCCGCAGTTCGCCATGTGTCTTCTGTTCCTTTTTCATCTCGCGCAAATAGTCCCGACACAAGAACAATCCGCATCGCAACCTGTGTCTTGCCTTCCTCCCCAAAGATCGCCATCATCTCAATCTGCGCCGCCGGTACGCCTCTTTCGCTGCCGCTTAGCTTCTTCGGCAACCACCACAGCGATACCTGCTTCAGATCCGCCCACGTCTTCCATGCCAACCCGCGCGGCGCATTGAACTCCTGGAGCATCGCTTGAGAGGAACGAATCATCTCCGTACCTTCCGCGCATTCACCTTCGCTTCCTGCGCAAGCGACATCTCCACCGAGGCTTCCTTGAACCGAAAACCGGATCGACCGATTCTCAGGCAACGAAGTAGCCCAGAACAGAACAGCAAGAACTAAGACCAAAGCTGATGTAATCCGGGTAAAAACAATCTCCCGGTCAGCCGCGCGCTCTTCCACGTCATTTCTTTTTCCCGGCATGTTTCTTCTCCTTCGCTTGCAGTGTCCGCAAGTACTCGTCTAAACGATCGAAACTCTCCTCCCAAAATCTTCGATACTCATCCAGGTAATCTGCCGCCCGCTTCAAAGGCTCCGGCTTCAACTTGCAAGGCCGCCACTGGGCCTCCCGTCCTCGTGCAATCAGACCCGCTTTCTCCAGCACCTTCAGATGTCGTGAAATCGCCGGCATGCTCATCTCAAACGGCGCCGCAAGCTCCGTCACCGAGGTCTCACCAAGCGCCAGCCGTGCCAGAATCGCGCGCCGCGTCGGATCGGCTAAAGCTGAAAACGTTGAACTGATTTGATCTTGCATATCGTATTCAACCTCTTGGTTAAATAACCATATTGTTAAATACAAATTCTGTCAACTCCTAAATTCGGTTTTTTTCTTTAGAATTGACCGCTTCCAGGAATGAGAAAATTGCGCATGGATCGACTAAAGGGAAAAGTAGCCTTAGTATCAGGTGCCGCGCGAGGCATCGGTGCAGCGATAGCCCGCGCCTTCGTGGCTGAAGGAGCGTGGGTTGCCGTAACAGATATCGACGACGAACGTGGGCGCAAGTTCGCTGCAACGCTCGGAACCTCCTCCGAATACTTCCGTCTCGACGTGCGGGAAGAGGCAGAGTGGTCAGCCGTGATCGATCACATTCTTAGTACCCGCAACAAGCTCGACGTGGTCGTCAATAACGCCGGAATCACCGGCTTTGAAGGCGCGACGGTCCCGCACGACCCTGAGCACGCAGCTTTAGCAGACTGGCGCGCCGTCCTGACTACGAACCTCGACGGAACATTCCTCGGTTGCAAACATGCTCTGCGCGCAATGCGCTCTCAACAAACCGGATCGATCATCAACCTTTCGTCCCGCTCGGGCCAGGTCGGCATTCCCGGAGCCGCAGCTTATGCGGCGAGCAAAGCAGCCATCCGCAATCACACCAAAACAGTAGCCTTGTACGCTGCCGAACAAGGATGGAGGGTTCGTTGCAACTCAATTCATCCCGCTGCCATCCTCACCCCGATGTGGGATCCCATACTCGGCGAGGGCGAAGAGCGCAAACTACGTATGGAGGCCATGGTCAAAGACACTCCATTACAGCGGTTTGGCCATGCCGATGAGGTTGCTGCAGTAGCTGTTTTGCTCGCCTCCGACGAGGCCACTTACATCACCGGCACAGAACTCAACATCGATGGCGGTTTGCTGGCCGGTTCTGCTGCCTCACCCAAGAGGGCAGTCGACCCGACCTAGAAACTTCCAGCAAAAATAGCCTTCAGCTTCGCTCGCAGCCCCTGCTCTTCACTTGCCCGCCGCACCTGCGTGCGATGCGTATAAAGCAACATCCCGATCGCCACCGCAAACTCAGGAGTAGCCAACTCCGCAGGCATCCTCGACAAAGGCACCGGATAACCCACCCGCGCCGGAACCCGCAGCAGACTCTCCGCGTTGTCCAGAAGCCCGGCCATATGCGCCCCGCCGCCTGTCAACACGCAACCTGCACCCAACGCTTCCAACACGCCACCGTTCCGCAGATTGTCGCGCAGCATCGTAAACAACTCGCGCGCCCGAGGCTCCAGAATCTCCGCCAGAAACCGTTGCCTTACCATCCGCGCAGGCTGCCCACCCGAGATCGCAAGATTTCCGCCAACTTCAATCTCATTCAACTGCGGCACCGCCGTAACCACGCAGTGCCCATAAATCTTCTTCAGATACTCCGCCTCTTCTACCGTGACATGAAGTCCGACAGCGAGATCATTCGTAAAGTGATCTCCCCCAATCGGCAACACAGCCGTGTGTGCAATCGACCCTTCAAAGAACACCGCAAGCTCGGTTGTGCTCGAGCCGATATCGGCCATGCAAACGCCTAACTCACGCTCATCCGCGCTCAACACAGCCTCAGCCGCCGCGATCCCCTCATACACCGTATCCTGCACCTCGAGCCCGGCCCGGTTCGCGCAGGTAATCACGCTCTGTGCCACGCCGCCCGAACAAGTCGACAGGTGCAGATTCACCTCCAGCTTGTTCCCCACCATTCCCACCGGATCATGAATCCCCGCCTGGTCATCGAGAATGAACTCCTGCGGCAACAGATGCAGCACCTCGCGGTCCGGCGGCAGCGCCACACTCCGCGCCCGATCCACCGCAGCCCGCACCTCCTCCCGCGTAATCTCCCGCATCCGGCTGCCCATGCTGATGCCACCCCGCGAATTCACTCCCCGCACATGCGTCCCGCCGATCCCAACCACTGCCGTCTCAATCCCAAGCTTCGCCGTTCGTTCCGCCGTCAGCGCCGCGCGATTGATCGCCTCCGCAGCCGGCCCAAGCTCTGCAATCAAACCCTTGCGCATTCCAAGCGACGGTTCAATCCCATGTCCGCGATACCGCAGCACGCCGTCCTGCAACTCCGCTACCAGCACACAACTCTTCGTGCTGCCCGCATCGAGCACGGTAATCAGATTGTCCTGCTTCTGATTCATGGATGAACCGCCTGCGTAGTGTGAGATTGCGTCGCCGAAGTCGGCGTCCCGGCAGCCGTAGTATGCAAAGTAGAAGCCTTCCCCGCATTCGAAGAATGTTTGACCGCGGCAACCGGCTTCTTCTTCACTTTGGGCGCAACCTTCTTCGACGGAACATCGAAGGCCACTTCACTCTGCGCAACCACATGCTCCGGAGTCTTCGCCGCTGGCTTCGTTGCCGGATGTTTTACCGCGACAACCGGAGCCTTGGGCGGCGCTTTGACAGCAACCTTCTCCTTCGAAGCAACATTCGGCTTGGTATCGGGCTTATCCGTGGGCTTTTCCGTGTGAGCCGTCCCAACCTTGTCCGCGGCATTCAGATCGGTTGCAGCGGCAGGCCCCGCATTGCCGGCAGCCGTAGCCGACCCCGGCGGCATCTCCAGCACCACCTGCCGTTCATACCGCATATCCACCGACGACAGCTTCGGATACACCGTCCGCCACTCCGCCAGATGCTCCTTGAACTTCTTATAGCGATCCAGAAAATTCTCATCGCCAAAATGAACCAGTATCTCCGACGAGTGATCCGGTATCAGCGCCTTCACATCCTCCGGGTCCGAAAGATCAACCTCGCTCAGTTCCTGCGAGATCTTCTCTCCCGACCCATCCAGCTCCGACGTAAACCGCCCAAAGATCTTCATCCTTGCCCCACGCGTCGACAACGGTTCTCCAGCAGAAATCCCCGTCACCACCGGAAACGAATAGTGCTCCGCAGCCTTCGCATCCGCCGGCATATCCAGCAACACGCCATTCGCGTCCACCAGGCCGATATGATTCCCCTGCCGCACAAAAGCCACCGGCGTCCGCTCTTCAATCAAGACCCGCATCCGGTTCGGCAGCAGCCGCATCACCGTCGCATGCGACACCCACGGCAGCCTCTCCAACTCCGCTCGCCGCTGCTCCAGTGAGATCGTAAAAATATTCCGCTCCACGTCTCCGCCAAAGATACCCAGAAGCTGCGCGCGTGTCACATGCCCATTCCCTTTGAACTCAATCGACGAAGAGGACGGAATCACGAACCGCTCATCATGCAACAGGTAATCTCTCGCCATCAGAAACGCCGCCGCGCCAGCACCCAGACAAACAAGCAACCCGCATCCCGCAAAGATCCGTCCCCACTTCGTCGCCGGAATTCCGCGAAACCTGACCCGCACTCCACCCCGTCGCCGCCCCACCGGCGCATCGTCGTCCTCATACAGATCGTCAGCAAAATCTTCGCTCAGATCGCGCCGCATCTTCCCTTTCGGCGATGACACAACCCGCCGCGGCTTCACCGGCTCCGAAGCATACATCTCCTCAGGCGCCTCAAGCACCGCTGTCCCGCGCTTCGAAAACACATCGCTTTGTCGCAAGCCTGAGCAGGGCCGCGAGAATCGCCTCTCCGAGAATAACCCGCCACATCCCGTCCCCGGCGCAACTTCTTCCGCACGTACCCTTTCAGGAACTCACCCGTTCGCCGCAAGCGCTTCGAGCAGCACCGGCCCCGCGTGCGAAACACTCCCCGCACCCAGTGTCAGAATCACATCCCCGGCCTTCGCCCGGTCCACCAGCACCTTCACCGCCTCCGGCACCGAAGCCGCGTACGCGAACTCGCCCACCCCACGCATAGCCTTCACCAAAGCCTTCGCATCCACTCCCGCAATCGGCTCCTCGCTGGCCGCATAGATATCCAGCACCTCCACCGAATCCGCATCCTTGAACGCCCCGGAAAACTCCGTCATCAAATCCCGCGTCCGCGTATACCGGTGCGGCTGAAACAGCACATGCACCCGCCCAAACCCACACTCCCGAGCTGCCTTCAACGTAGCCAGAATCTCGGTAGGATGATGCCCGTAATCATCCACCACCGTCACACCCCGCACGACGCCCTTGGTCTGAAACCGCCGATCCACCCCGCGAAAACTCTCCAACCCCACGGCAATCTGATCCGGCGCCACTCCCAACTGCACTCCCACCGCCACCGCAGCCGTAGCATTCAGCACGTTGTGCCGTCCCGGAACATGCAATCGAAACCGCCCCAGGACCAACCCCTTGTAGTTCACCTCAAAACAAGAGTGGCAATCCTCTTCCTTCGGCAACATCCCCACGCGAAAGTCCGCATCCGCACTCTCGCCATACGTATAAACCCGCCGCCTCACCCGCGGCAGCACGACGCTCAGCAATGCATTGTCGATACAAGCTGTCGTCGCCCCATAAAACGGCAGCCGATCCATAAACTCAACGAACGCCCCCTCCACATCCTCCATATCCCGATAGCAATCCATATGCTCGCGATCGAGGTTCGTCACCACCGCCAGCACAGGCGACAGCTTCAAAAAACTCCGGTCGCTCTCATCGGCCTCCGCCACCAGGTACTGCGAGTTCCCCAGCCGCGCATTCGACCCCAACGCATTCACCCTTCCGCCCACCACAACCGTAGGATCAAGCCCGCCCCCTGCCAACACCGCCGCCACCATCGAAGTCGTCGTCGTCTTCCCATGCATCCCTGCAATGGCGATCCCGTACTTCAGCCGCATCAGCTCTGCCAGCATCTCCGCCCGCTGAATCACCGGAATCTTCCGCTCCCTCGCCTCCAGCACCTCAGGATTCAAAGCCGAAACCGCCGAGCTCGTCACCACCACATCGCTCGCCGCCGCATTCGACGCCGCATGTCCCTCAAAGATCCGCGCTCCCATCCCCAGCAGCCGGTCCGTCACCGCCGACCTCTTCAGATCCGACCCCGAAACCGAATAACCCATCGTCAGCAGGATCTCCGCGATCCCGCTCATCCCAATCCCGCCGATCCCGATAAAGTGAATCCGCTGCGACGGCGCAAACAAAAAATGCCCAGGCACAAACATGTCGTCAACTTTACCAGTGCCTATCCGATTCCCGCACGTAGGAACGCAACAGCCCACATGGTCGCAAAAATTTGCAGTTACATGTCCGCAATCTTGCCTAATTCGCTGCTAAAACGGTGCGTAGCCTTGGCCCTAAACGTGCACGTACTCGGGCGGGGCCCCCACTAAAAATTCAAAATATTCCGGCATCGCCGGAACTGAGGGACAGATTGTGAACAACAAATCGATCCGCTTGGCCACTCTTGCAGCTACCCTTGCCGCTGGTCTTCTCGCCTCCGCAAAACCCGCCGCAGCCGATTCCTTGAACATCACCTACTTCACCATCGCCGAAACAGACCAGGACGCCAACCACCTCGCCGGCGGCCTCTTCTCCAACGAAGTCCAGAGCACGCTCGGGGTAAACGGCCTGCCAGTGCTAAACACAGCGGCTTTTGGCTGCACTTCAGGCTGCTACAGCCCTGTTGGCGCTCCGACAGATGTTTTGGCCGATGGCGAAATCACCTATTGGAGTCCAGCTCTCAACAACGGCGGACCCAAGGGAGCTTCCGACGTAATCCAAACCGGAACCGGAGTCGTCAGCATCCCCTATACCAACAACGCCTTCTTCCCGCCGAACGGAACTGGAACCGGTGACGAGGACGGGTTCCAGTCAGCAATCCTCAGCGGCACCATTAACGCGCCAACGACGGAAACCATCGGCTTTACGATCTCCTCCGACGACATGGCCTTCCTTTATCTCGACGGAACTCTTCAATGCAGCGATGGCGGAGTCCATGCCAATACCCCGGAGCCATGCACCACGTCGACTATCTCTGCCGGAAACCACACCATCGATCTGTTCTTTGTCGACATCAACAATGTTGCCGCCGCCCTGGATTTCACCATCGACACGCAGGGCGTAACCACATCCTCTACTGTCCCGGAACCAGGCACCCTCGCACTGCTTGGCACCGGTCTGGTTGGCCTGGCCGAAGCCTTCCGCCGCCGCCTCGCCCGCTAACTTTACCGGAACATCGCAGCCCCTCCAGGCCGAATCCCGTCATCCCCGCGATGATGGCATTCGGCCTTCCTCTTTTCGTGATATATAAAACTTCATGCCCACCACCGTCTCTCGTATAGCCGCGCTCTCGGCGACCATCCTTTTATCGCCACTCGCACTTCCCGCCCAGCAGACGCAAACTCTCCTGGCCACTCCCGCCACAGTAGCCTGGGGCTTCTACTCCGCGCAGGCCAAACCCGTCCTCACCATTCACTCCGGCGACACCGTCAAGATCCAGACCCTCTCCACCTGTGGCGCACCCGAACACCTCAAGTCCCTCGGCGTAGCCGAAGCCGACATCCCCGCTTACGTCGAAGACATCTACAAAAACTATCCCGCCTCTGAAAAAGGCCCCGGCGGCCACATCCTCACCGGCCCAGTCGCCATCACGGAAGCGGAACCCGGCGACGTCCTCGAAGTCCGCATCCAGAAGATCGACATCGACGTCCCCTGGGCCTGCAACTCCTTCGGCGCTGGCCGCGGCTTCCTCCCCAACGACTTCCCTTACAGCAAAACCCGCATCATCCCCCTCGACCGCGCCAAAATGATCGGCCACTTCGCCCCCGGCATCGACATCCCCCTCCATCCCTTCTTCGGCAGCATGGGCATCGCCACAGCCCAGGGTGGCAAATACAACTCCGCCCCGCCCTGGATGCACGCAGGCAACATCGACAATAAAGAGATGGTCGCCGGCACCACCCTTTACATCCCCATCAACTCCAAAGGCGCGAACTTCGAAGTAGGCGACGGCCACGCAGGACAGGGCAACGGCGAAGTCGACATCACCGCCCTCGAGACCCAGCTCACCGGAACCTTCCAGTTCATCGTCCACAAAGACCAGCACCTCCTCTGGCCCCGCGGCGAAACCCCCACCCAATACATCGCCATGGGCTTCGACGAGGACCTCAAGACCGCAACCGAGATGGCCGTCCGCAACATGATCACCTTCCTCACCGAACAAAATCCCGACCACCCCCATCTCTCCCGCGACGAGGCCTACGCGCTCATCTCGGTAGCCTGCGACGTAGACATCACCCAACTCGTCGATACCAAGAGCGGTG
>Ga0116129_1000167_pt1 | contig 47528 bp, 39 predicted proteins | sample June2015DPH_17_2_FD_89732 | JGI IMG/M metagenome (GOLD analysis project Ga0116129, IMG submission 89732) | Peatland microbial communities from SPRUCE experiment site at the Marcell Experimental Forest, Minnesota, USA - June2015DPH_17_10 | ecosystem: Environmental > Terrestrial > Soil > Wetlands... | reverse complement strand
TTCCCTTCGTCGGTACCATTGACTCCTTAACGGATCGGCGCGATAATGGGGGTGGAACCGGAGCGGTCTTTCCGATTTCAACGTCGACTGAAAGCTAATCCGCCAGGATTAGCGGGAGGTGACATATAGAACCGGACCAGCATTGGGGGCGGCCTCATCCTGGGTTAGCGAGCAGGCAGTACGGGAGACGTCAGGTGATCGGATGCAGATGCGCCAGGGAGTTTCCGGGCGCGGCGCGCAATGCGCAGCTCAGATGACCGCCGAAGATGTTTTTCTGGTTCGCGAACCGCAGGGTGACCGCCCCTTTTCATTTTGCTTTAATCCCTCAGACATTCGGGATTGGTAGTGTAAACTGGAAGATCGCCCGACGCTATGTCTTCGTTTACGCCCCTGGAAATTGTCAGTGCGCACAGTCCCGATTCCGACGATGCGTTCATGTTTTACGGCCTTGCGACCAGGAAGGTGCGCTCCTCCAAGGTGACCTTCCGGCACGTTCTCGAAGATATTGAAACGCTAAACCGTAAGGCCATGGAAGGCGTTTACGAGTTGAGCGCGATCTCTTACCATGCCTATCCATATGTCGCCGACAAATACGTGCTGATGGCGAGCGGATCGAGCGTTGGCGACGGGTACGGCCCAATGATTGTCTCCTCACGCCCGATGGAGCCCGAGGAGTTAAAGGGAAAGCGCATCGCGATTCCTGGGACCATGACTACCGCCTACCTAGCCTGCAAGTTGTTCCAGCCGGATTTTGAGCCGGTAGTAACGCCATTCGACAAGATCACCGACGCCGTACGAGAGCGGAGTGTGGATGCGGGATTGATTATCCACGAAGCGCAGCTCACGTACGATCGCGAGGGCTTTCACCGCGTCGCTGATTTGGGCCGCTGGTTCAAGAACACATACGATCTTCCACTGCCGCTGGGCGGCAACGTTCTATTGCGTTCGCTGGGTGCGGAAATCCAAAGCGAATGCTGCCGCATGATGCGTGAGAGCATTCAATACGCTTTGGACAATCACGCCGAAGCGTTGGAATACGCCATGGGGTTCGCGCGCGACATGGAAGTGCGTCTGGCCGAAAAGTTTGTCGGCATGTACGTCAACCACTACACTCTCGATGCCGGCGATGTGGTGCCTAAAGCCGCCCAGAAATTGCTCGATTTGGGCTTCGAAGCGGGCATTATTTCGAAGCGAGTGCAAGTGGAGTTCGTGCGGTAGCGCTGCAGGTTGGCCCGCCAGTTCCTTGGGACCACAATGGCAGCCTGCCGCGTGAGTTGACGCTCGCTGCCGCGTGGCGGAATACAAGCACGGCGTCCGCGCTCACTCGCGGCGAAGAACTTTCGCGGGATCACTCAATGCCGCCCGTACAGCCGGACCTGTAGCCGCCAGAACCGATATTCCCAGCAGAGTATAGCCAGCCAGCGCCAGCGTTTTCGGATCTCCGGCAGTTACCCCGAAGAGCTGCGATTGAAGCAACCGTGCGAGCCAGGTTGCGGCCCCCTACCGGCGATCGGTCTGGTGGCCGGGCAAACGGGCGCAGAAGCACCGAATTGACGACGGCGAACATCGTCGCATTGGCGCCAGAGCAAGCGTGATCATAGCGGCCAGTGTGAATGCCGGACTACGCCGCAGCCCACGGACGGCAACGATAAAGTCGGTGATCATGGAATTCGGCGCACTGCTCCTGCAATTCTACGCCCTCCACTGTGGTTGCAGTCATTTCGCAAAAATCCCCTTACGAGAAGTTGGGAGCAACAGCCTTATTGCTAAGAGCCCATAAATCGAGCTAGTCGGGGACCGCTACTTAAGGGCAGACCGTAGCCGATCAGGCAGAACTGATCGAGAGCGAATAGAACTACCGACTCGTCTCCGGCTCCGATAGCGAGCGAACGCTCCTTAGCCCAAGGAGTCGTGTAATCGCTGACTCCGATCAAGTGACTGGATTGCGCGGGCGGAAACCCGTTCAGCGCCGGAAACGCAATCGATAGCCGCGCTTCATCCAGGTTGCGATTGCCTGTATAAGTAAAATTCTCGGTCTTGAGGCAAGCCAGGTTGGCAGGAGTCCAATCATTCAGCGGATAATTTATGATTCGGTTCAGAGCGGTATCGTTTACGTCGTGCGGATATAGAACTTCGAACTTCGTGGTGGGATAGGTCTGGCGTACGAACTGCCTGATGGCGCTGGTGAACTGCCCAATCAAGCTGGGTAGAAAAGCGCACTCTTGTGTCAAGCTGGAAGGATCCGCATTCTGGCTCAAGATTATGGACATCGCCCTGCCATACTGCGCTTGAAAAGTGCTGGTTGTATATGCGTCGTAAAACGGCATACCCGACGGCGGGTCCACCTCCGCGAAGTACCACCACTGCACCTCTCCAAATTGGAGATAGGGCGTGATTCCGGCGCCCGCCATGAGCCCCGCCATATCGGCATAAACCTGCTGCCAGAACGCTTGGCTGGCGGGGCTAAAGTTAGTTTGCAATGCGGGCGTATTCACCCATACAGCGTCTCCGCTGGGATATCGCTGGGCGATGCCGGTCGCCAGGGTATCGTCGCCATTGCCGATTTCCATGCTGAACGACGTCGTAACAGGTATTCCATAGCCGCTTAGCGCTTGAAAGAAGCTCGTACTCCAGTCTCGAGCCGCCCGATTGATTCGCGGCGTGACGGTGAGATCAGTCAGCCAGGTCCCGTCTACTCCGCCGGCAAGCGCGGCGCTACTGGTCTGTCCGGTGAACAGAGCGCTATTCGTGCTCACCGTGAGGGTGATGCTTTCGCCCTGTGTGCCCATCGCGCGCGCCGTAATCGTCAATATGGAGCCGCTCGCCTGCGCCCAGACGCCCGTCGAACCTGCGTTGATCAATAATGCGAAACAGGTGGCAATACTCTGGGCCGTGTCGCCGATCAAGTTCAAATGAGAGATCGGAGTCGCGCCAATCGATATCTGCGTGGTGTCCCCGAACACCGGAGCGCCGCTGAACGTAACGGTTGCCGACGAGTATTGCTGCCCAGGCTGCACCAGTTCATAAAACCAGAGAGCCCCGGCATAGTGATTCGCACGCGCCAGAAAGCCCAAGGTTTGGATGAGCCACGCGGTCCTTTCGGGGGCCAACGCCTGGGAGTGGAGAGTATCCCAATCAGTCGCCATAGCCGTCGACTGGACGGGCGCGAACACTGGAAGAGAGGTGGTAGGAATGGCAATCTCGAAGAAATCAAAGTAAAAATACAACCCCGCAGCCCCGGTGTTGCTAATGGCCACTTGGTGGCTGCCGCCGGAGGAGAACTGGCCCAGCAAGATCCGCGTAAGTACGTCTTCTCCCGGTATCGCAAGGGCGATGGTAACTGCTGCTCCGCCATCCACCTTTACCGAAACCTGTCCTCCACCGTCGGCGCACCTGGTTCCCAGATAAAGGGAGTGCGCCGTTGGCGCAGTGTAGCTGTAACTCAAGGAATCACCTGGAGTCGTGGTCCAGTGAATAGACCCACCGGAAAAATTACCTACGGAACTGCTCCAGGTACCGTGATAGGAGATCTGGTCTCCCGCGGAGTCCTCCGCTCTCCAACTACCGGGACCCGCCACACTATATGACAGGTTGATTCCACTCAACGTCCAATTGGACACCACCACCGAAAACTCAGTGCGCGCAAAGCTTCCTGGCTGCACATCCGCGGACCAGGTCCACCGCATCTTGCGGACGTCTGTGACCGGTACAGATACGCCGTTAACATCGACCAGGCTACTGAAGTTGAGGCTTACCTGCCAGGCCGGAGGCGATTGGCCTCCGTTAAATAGCGCGAAGGCCGACGACCAGGATTCGGTGCCGGCGCCATAGACTGCGCCATAGGCGCCGACCCGATTGCCGTTCGACCCTGGAGCTCCCAAGTAGGTCAAGGTGATCTGGCTGCCATTGGCGGTAGCCGTGACCAAGCCGGTGGCCTGGTTCACCGTAATGGCGTACGCCAAGCTGTTAGCTGCCGTGGCCAATGTGTCGCTCGACGTAACCTGATAATTGAATTGCTGATCCACCCACGCCAGCTCGATGTAGTCGCCCGCGGTAAGTGTTCCCTGCAACTCGAACTGTGCCGTGGCCGAAACGTATGACCCAACTGCCGACGCATAGTTGGTAAGAGGCACCTCATATATGGTTTCGGCGCCATTGACGTCCGACCACACTCGCAGGTAGGGCCACGCCACGGTAGGGTACCATAGCGAGTCGAGTGCGATGCAATTGGTGCGTGTTTCCGTATAGGAGAGACTCAAGCCGGTCAGATTGCCATCCGGCAGGTTTCGTAGCGTAGGGTGTTCAAACACATTATCCCTGTTCCACTCAACCACTGCCCAATCGAACTGCTGCCGCCACGATCCTGATACCGTGAATCCCGACTCACTGGCTTGACTCAGCGCTGCCACCGCCGAAGGCTCCAGGAAATAGCACTGGAGGTCGCGGTCGGGCTGTAGTTTCGTAAGTGTCTCGGCCATTAGAGTCGAATCAGGACGGTAAGATCGGCGCCCGGCAGCGTTTGACCCACCGCCAGTACCGAAAGCGTAATCAATGCCCCGGAAGCCAATGGCGCCAACGTTGCGCCATCGACGCTATTCGATACCAGCAAACCTATCGGAATCGTCAACTGGCAATAGGCGGCTCCATTAACATTTACTTGAAGTTGCACGGATTGATCCGCCGATGTTCCCAGGACCGCAAATACATCCCGGACGGAATGCGCCGCATCCGTCACCAAAGCCGCTGCCGCCGATTGGTCCACGGCCAGGAAACCGTCTACCTGAATCGAGTATTGGCCGCCGGAGAGCGTTCGGAGCCCGTTATCCACGTTGTGAGTAAGGCAAACACTGGATATGGGCCCGTTACCTTTATCATTGGTGACAAACATCTGTGCGCTAGCCACGCGGACATCGGGGAGTAAAATTGGGTAGGTCCAGTTACCGCTGTAAACGCTGCCGAAAAACTCGGGAGGGAATGGAGCTATCACCGGCAGGTCTGCGAGTTGATAGACCGGAGCCAACGCTAAATGGGTGGTCGCGGTACTTCCATGTAGACCGCGAGTGACCGTGTATTGCGTACCGTTGGTGGAGACCGCCGTGACCTGCAGCACTTCTGCGTCAATTTGAACGATGCTCCCAGCCTGGCCCGCTCCGGGCGAATTCAGCGTCAGAGTTGTGTCAGTCACGGCCATGGCCGCTGAAAGCAGAGTCGTTGGCGGACCCTGAATCTCGTTCCAATAGAAGAGCGATAGAGTGCCCGAAGAGACCGTTTGCGTGTCGGTCAGAGCGGTAAACGACACGCCGCTCAACACGATTGTGCCGCCGCTCGGCCCAGTGCCCAGACCGAAGGCCGGCGCGGGAGGCGGGGCACTATCGGTCGTGCCCGATCCGCCGATCTGCCAGCGCGTGACGATTGAAAGTTGGGGCGGGCACTCCGCGTCGCTTGCGTTTGCTGAGCGGCCGGTGAGTTGCACAACTTCTCCCGAAAGATTGGGAATCGCGTACTGAATGGGGCTGCTGCTGGCCACGCCCCCAAAATGCCAGGCCGCTTCCGCAATCGCAAAGAAGCTCGTCGCGTCCGGTTCTACCACCCACGGTGAAGTCAAAGTGACGCTAGTCGCAGTGTTGGAGGAAATACTAGCCTCCTGTCCAGCCCCGGTTCCCCTCGTAATCCGCGCCGTCATTCCCAGGTAAGAGTTCGCCGCCATCTGCAAAATGCTGTTGCCTACGGTGGTCGCGGAAAAGATTGTGACGGCGATCTCAGGCTGCTCCTCCATTCGCCAGTAAAAGTTTGCGTGGTCGAAGTTCGGGTCGGGAGGAGCCACCAATTGGTCCGTTAAACCGGTATCGATGAACTGTGCTGCGATAACCTGTCCCGTGGCAATTCGAAATAGTTCGGATGGCGTCGGCCCCCGGTACACATTGAATGTTGCAGTGTCCGTGGTGAAGCTCAAACCAGTCAGTGTGACGCTGCTGCCATCCGCCGGAATGCTCGCTGTTACGATAAACGAAAGCGCCCCTTCTCCACCGGCGCTGTTGACGCCCGATACCGCATAGTATAGGTTCTGTCCCGAAGTCAACGTTCCGCCGGTAGCAAGCTGCGGCGAAAAACTCACTAAGGGGATACCCGGGCCGCTTGGGGCGATGGTGGCCGGCACTATGAAGCTTACGGACACCGCCGCCTCGGCAGTGCCGTCGCTTGCTGTTGTGTCGGTCTCTTGCACCCCAAATTCGATATTGCCACTGCTATCGATGGTTGTCCCAAGCAGTGGATTTGGAATCCCCATTCCGGCGCTTCCGTTTGCCCCCGCCACATTGGGTGAACTCGTCTGCCCGTTAGTGTCCGCATACCAGGCGTCGTCGTGCAACTGGGCGGTAATAGTCGTAGTCCGGTAATTCGTCGCCGGTGAAATCTTGAGAACCCGGAATGCCTGCCGGGCGTAGCCTTCTTTCAGATAGGTAAAAGTGATAATATCGCCGGGCCGGATCCCAACCGCCATGACACTGGTTTCGAATTGGATGTAAGTGTTTCCGAGGACCGACTTATCCAGGTTGAACTGCAAAATCCTGCCGGCCTGGTCATAATTCGGAAGTCCTACAGCCATCAATGTCGCTGTAACTTCCTGGCCAGCCAGCGCGATGTCGTCCGGGTCTGAGACCGAGAAGCTGTCCTGTTGATACCCGTTGAGACTGTCCTGGTACTCGACATTATAGGAGTTCGGCGTATCCGCTATGGGCCGGCTTGTCAACGTCACGCTGGGGTCGCCGTTTTGCCGCCGCAGTATGCCTGAGAACCCGTTGCTCCCATCACCGAACTCGTAGCTCGGCCACCCTCCGTTGAGAGTCTCGGTGCTATTGGACCATGCCAGCTGGGCAGGCTGTTGAAGAGCTATGGTGTTTTCCACTTGCAATTGGAGTACGCCGCCGGGACCGTATGTGAGAAAAAGCCGTGCGGCATTACGGATTCCCCGGACTACATCCCCGGCGCTGCGTCTCTTTTGCAATACCAGATTGCATTGAAATCTCGGCAGAGTGATCGCATTCCCGTTCAAATCGGTAGAGTTGATCTGCTGATCGCAATACGCCGCCGCGGCGGCGAAACTGGTGAAATCGAGCTCCGCCGCCGTCCAACCGCTGCGCTGCAGAACATCGAGCAGTATCCACGCCGGATTGTTAGAGAACTGACTCCCCAGGTTGACTCCGGCCGCCGAGTAGGTGGGCACAATCAGACCCTGCGCCAGCACCTGGATGTTTGGAATGGAATCTCCGTCGCTCAATTGGTTCGGCACTACAACGGAGAGGTAAGCCATGCTGCCATAGGGATCGCCCGCTGCCTGCCCGTTCGCGTTTGTGAAATTCATGTCGAACGCGCCGTCCCGCGAACCGAGTGTAACCACGTTATACCATCCGGTCCCCGTCATATTTGTACCGGAGACGCCAATGGGGATTTGAACGTCATTTACCAGGACGGTGATTACACCTTGCATGACACCGACGCCCAATAACACTTCCATTCGCGTCAGATTGCCGTCGTTGCGCGCAAATACCACCAGCGGCTCGTACCACGCTGTCCCGTAGACCATGGGGACGAAGTCGTTATATCGCGCCTGATTTACCGAGAGATTCGAGCTCGTCCAGGCGCTGCCGTAGCCGCGCACTGAGATCACTGGAGGGACGAATTCCAGACCACCGAATCTCCCGATCGTGAACATGCCTCGCGCCTGACAGTCGGTACGTACATATCCGCAGGACGTAAACGGCGCCCCATTATTCAGGTTACCCGTCCCGCCCGGCAAACCCGCCGAGTAGCCGCATGGGTAGTAATTGGAATACTGTCCCTGCGCTCCGCCGCTCACTGCCTCTGCTTGTTGAGCAGGCGTCGACGGAAACTGCCATGGGCACGTGCTCTGGATTCGAACCTCGGGCAGCACGAGCCTCTGCAGGTTCATGCGGTTCGTCGCGGTCAGCCTGAAAGTCGCTTCCTTGATCTGGTCGGGCGAATTGCAGATGCCCTGGAACACCACGGTAGTGTCGGTCAGCGGCACGTTGTTCCGCAGATCGTAGAACAGAAAACTCACCGTCAATTGCCCGCCCTTCCAACCGGTCGCCTGTTGGATTTCGGAAAAGTGCGAATCCGCGTTCGCCAGGGTAACCGATATGGTGGGGCTTCCATCCACGCCCTGATCGGACGCCGTCTGAATGTCGAACGAGCTTTGCTGAAGCACACGCGCCGCGTAAGCGGTTCCGCCGATCGTGATGGCGTGCGTACACCAGTGTTCGGTGTCGCCATTCGAAAGGGCGCAGTCGAAAACGATGAGAGGAGTATCGGTTACCGCCTGTGCCTTCAGACTAGAGATGGTTTGCATAAACGATATTCACGGTGACGGAGTGCTTGTTCACATCAGTGGTGGCAAACGAAAATGTATCGTCGCCGAATCGGGCATCCTGATAGACTCCGCCAGTTGTGCTCTTCTGGTACGCCGAAGGCTCGGCCTGGACCTCCACCTGCGGACCGAATACGCCGATCACTCCGGGCGGTAGTTCGACGCCAAACAGAATCGACGCCGCCGCTGGATCGCCGCTTCCGGTGACGCTGATCCTGGTCCAACCCGGAACGGCCGTCGCCTGGGCGCTAATAGCGCCGAGTTGAAGAGTGACAGTAGTAGGCTGCGCAGCCTGGACGTAAACGCTCAATGTATATGTGTATCCGGTCGGTACGTTCAAAGTTTGGGTTATGCTTTGTGCACCTTCGCCGGAATTCGTGAGATTAAACGCGTTGGCTCCGCCCAAAGGGTCGGTCACACCGCTGGCCCTTGCCAGGAACGGACCTGCCTCCCACACCGCATTTGTCAGATCTTCGCTCCACGCGAGAAGGTTGCCGGCCGGATCGAGGAACGTAAACCCATTCAGCGACCCTTCCGATGCCGCAAAGAACTTCAGCAGGTTGCCTAACTCTGTGTCGCTCAGCCCTTCATATCGCAGTTGCCACTCGGTGAGTGCGCCGTTCGGGTCCGCCAGTTTGATCGAACTTCCGTCGGCAGCCATATTCGTTACCGTTCGCGTCCGCCGCTGCTTCCGCAGCGGAAATTGACTGTAGGCTCCTGTGGTAAGTTGTGGATACATATTTAACCTCGGTTCTCAGTCACGGTCACGGATGTCGCATTTTGCAATTCTTCTACGGAGGTCAACTGTAACTGGTCGCTTCCGATACTGCAATTCGGGTAAGATGTGGCGTTCCAGGGATCGATGAAGATAAAGCTCGCAAAGCTGCCCTGGTTCGAGAGGAAAAAGCTTTCAAGGGATGCCAGCTCCGTTTCGTCCAGTTGGTCCAGGCGGATGACCCATTGATGAAGCGGGCCAGCTGAATCCCGGTATCGCTGCTCGTTTCCGTCGACAAAGCGTACGATCTGGTTCTGGAAGCGAAGCGACTTAATAGCAGGATACTGTGCGACAGCTCCCGTCTTCAGCGATGGAAAAGTGGCCATGTCAGAGCTCGGTCACCAGATCGCCGATCGAGCTGAGGTTCAATTGGGCGCCCCGAACTGCGTGGGCGATCTTGCCGCTGAACGGGGAGAGCCTTTCAAACATTCGATCTGCGTTTCTCTTGGCCATCCCTTATCTCCGCCGTCAGCGCATTCTCTAGAATGGCGAACGCCTCCACCTGCCTCGCGCTCAACATCGAAAAATCGATCGCGCCCATCCGTCGCCTCACGAAAAACTCTTCCACCAATGTTTCACTGTCCGGGGTGATGTAAGACGTCGGACATGTAAGCAGCACTACATCTTTACGAGCCCAAACGGGCGGCCCCTTGACATCTCCGCTATAAGGCAGCCACCCGCACCGGCGCCTTTGTTCCAAGCCGGATTTCCGGCATAAGTCGCACTTCCAACCAGCTTGGTTAGAAAATTGAAAGTGGAAGGCGACGATTAGTTTTTTCGTTCGGCCGCGGAGAGCCCGGTCGCGGCGCGCACCGCCGCCACCGCCTCTCGGAACAATTCCTCAGGGCCACACTCCACCAGCGACTCGGGAGTTGCCGGTTTACCATCCAGGTCGAGCCCGGTTACCTCTCTGAGGCCCCATGTCAGGTAGAGCCGATCGATCTCCGCACGAAGTAACGCGGCATCCATCTTCTCGCCCGCGTCTTGCCCGGCATCCAGGAATTCCGCTTTCCGCGCCAACTCTCGCACCCGCCGCATCAAGTCCATCCGCCGCGAAAACGACATTTTCGCGATCAGATAACTCACTCCAGTCGCGAGAGACGATTCCACCCTATCCACACTGTCGTAAGTCATGTCTATCCGAAGGCCACCGCGATTTCGTTATCCACTGTGCCCTGCGCCCGCGACGGGCGGAATTTCCATTGCAACCGGTTCGTACTATCGTCGAACTCCGGCACGGCTGCGACCACGCTCTGCAGATACACGCCCATCATTTGTCCCGATACATTGCCTAACTGGAGCATTAAGCTGATCGGCGATTGCAGCCGTGCCGCCTGATACAACCCCTCCGTAGCTGCATTGTCCTGGCTGTAAAGCTCCAGCGACACCGCCACTACCCGTCGTCCCGGCGATATCGCCAGCGGCAGACTCGATCCGTACTCCCGCGCTCTGGTCTCCAGGTTATTCTTCAGGACAATGGATGCATTAGTCACCGTGAAGAACTCGGACGCCGTGGTTCCCACCCACGCCTGACCCAAATTGCCCGGAACAATCGAATAGTCGAAAGCCGCCAGCGCGGGCTCAGCCGGAAAGCTTTGAAGCGATGCCTCGCCCGCCGCGAAGCTACTTGTATCCAGGACGTCCTGCGCCACCCCGCCGAATTGGAATTCGTGGAAATCGCCGTTGACCTGGATTGCCATTTCGTCCACTGCCGCGCCGTTTATCACCCTCTGCACCGCCGTCGCTGGGTCCCAATAATCGAATACGGTGACGCTCGGCAAAGCGGTCGCGGGCGCGTAGGTGACAGTTGCCTGCGTCGCTGTGCCCGTCGCCGGTAAGATCGTAAACGGCGCATTCAACACTACGTTGTTGGCATCCACGACGGAGGCGACAAATCGCAATTCGCTGGCCGATGCTACCGCCTGTCCAAGCGAAAGTCCGTGCGGCGCCGAGAAGGCCAGTGCCCCGCCGGTTGTTGCCGTGGACACTGGGCCCCCGGCCGACGGCGCCGGCGTACCGCCCAACGCCGCTTGGAAGAGCGGCCCGTACGAGGGACCAGGCGATGTCTTTTGCCAGCTTGTCAAGTACGTATTCAATGCGAAACTCGTCTGCTTCCTTCCGCCCGCCGGCACTCCCGGAAAGGTGCGGCTGCCGGTCTTGTCCTGCCGGCCGTTCACTACAAGCTGTTGCTGCACCGATAGCTTTACGGCGGGGATCCGGTTGCCGGATGTTATCGCTGCCACCAACCCGTAAGTGCTCTCCAGCGCCGTATATAGCCGGTTTGAGTTAGAAAGAATATAGGACATATCAACTAATGCTTACTCCAATCTCGAATGTGATCTTCGCAGTCTGAATGAAATTCCGGCCGCCGTGTTTCACTGGCCCGAACGCTACCTGGTAACCGCCCGCATAATACATACCACTGCCCCAATCGCCCGAACTCGCACCCAGTACTCCCATGACCGCATCGGCATAGGTCTCAAGGTTCGATTGAACCTGGTCCAACCGGTCCTCGGAGTGGCGTAAGTCGATCGCCATCTGAAGCTTTCCCGAGAATGTCCGGAATTTCTCGATCTGGCTATTTACGATCTTCTCGCAATAAATATTCGCCGCCGGATACTGGACCGTGTCGCTTCGCTCGGCCAGGTCGGAAGCTATGTTTCCAGATCGAATTTGCGCTGGGTCAAGTGGTCCCAGAATCGCCGGAGCGCCTTGCGTCAGCGCCGCCAGGGTAGCGTTCACGCCGCGGGTCGGCGCAGTCATTCGCTGAATTACCTTGCCCGTTATTGCACTTCCAATGTGCGGCGTCATTTTATCCCCTCTGAAGAACTCGCGGAAGCGCTTGTAAGTAACTCGGCCTCTGGCCTTTGCCTGGAAGCTCGCCGGTCTGCGCCAACACGGCCGGCTGCTCCCAAGTCTGCCCCAATGTCAGCAGAGACGTATTCTGGCCGAACATCGTGTCCGGCGAAGCGCCTGCATATACGTTCCACCCAGCCGCGATCTGGGGCGCGGTGGCCGTGCCAACCAGAAAAGTGCTTGAGGTCGTGCTGATCGCCGTCTCGGTCGCGGCTGCTCCCTCTTCGCCCGCTGCGTTGACCCAAGCTATAGTCACATAGTAGACTCCGTCGGCTAGAGCCCCTGGAAATGCGGTCACCGTCGGCATCCTTGCCCTCGGGACCGGTTGCGCCGCTATCCCAACCCCGATTTCTCTCAGCTTCTCGTACGCCCATTTCGCCAAGGCGCCGAACTGGTCCCTTTTCCCCGCGTACCGGTCGTTGAGCTGACTGTTGTATGCATCGCTGTAGACCAGTTCCAGCGAGCGCGCCGTATGCCACAGCTTCAAGGGAGGCGTGACCACAACCCTGTCCAATTTCGGCTGCGGCGCCAACCAGATTAGCTGATCTACATAGCCGAACCGGTTAAGAGCGGTAAGAAGGTCCATCGCCACTTGTTCCTGTGCGATGGCGATCTTCTGCGTCACATCGATCCCCTCCACGCTGGCCACGGTGGAAAGCTGTGAGTCCTGCGCTGTCAGGTCCTCTATGTAGGAGATAGGACCGTCTGTGAACAGTGGCATCGCCCTTACGCCTTTTCCTTCTTACTGCCAGCCAATCTTGCCAGCTCGGCGCTAGGTACCACAGTTACGTGTACCTGGGACACAACGGCCGCTTCGTCGGCGGCCCGTTTGGCCTCCGCGCGCGCTTCCCGGTGGGTTTTCGCTTCGTCCGCGGTCGCCAAACGCGCCGTCCCTTCGGTGATCATCTTCGCAGCCACAACGCGTGTAACTTCGACGCAACTTCCTGCCTTACCGCCGTCATCCGTCTGTTGGCTGATGATCAGTGGAAACGCATCTGGAATCTTTGATTCCGTATCCCGTCTCTTTTGGTAGTAGAGCTTCAGATCCATCCCATTCTCCTTGATCTAACCTTCACTGGTCTAACCTTGGCTAAGCTGCGGAGCAGGCCGACACTGCTGATCGGCCTGCCCTCCACTTATTGCCAGAGTAACTAGGTATTGACTTGCACGCCCAGTGCGTTTCGCAGAACGCCGCAGCCGTACAATACATCCACCGTGAACTGCTGCGCCAGAGTATTCGGCTGGTAGCTCATAACCACCCGCATACCGAAGTTGCCGAGTTCGGCGTACTCCGCAATCGCCCCCGTACCCGGTAAGGGCTGCGGCAGACGGCGGACCACCAGGCCGATCGCGTTCTTCGTGAACGCGAGATTGTGCGTATTTACCGGCGCCGTACCGGTCGTCGGCACGAACTGCGACCGGAATACGAAGAAATCCTTCACCTTCCCGATCGTCCCGTCGACGATGGCGCGCAGGCCTGCCTCGCCGGCGTTCTGGAATTCACTGAAGCGGGGAATCTGCCGCCATGCCGAATAGGTAGCGGCGTCCACCACCATATACTTCTCCTCGAGTGGCGGAGCCTTCGCGAGGAATAGCGCCGTTTCCGCGGCGTCCACAACTTCTTCGACGATCGTCACGCCTGGAGTGCCAACCGCGGCGTTGGCCGTGAAGCCGGCATACAAGTTCAGCAGGTCGGTCTCGATCCGCTGCGCGATCGCCGCCACCGCCGGCTGCATGTAGATCTTCAACAGATCCGGCACTGCCAGCACTTTCGTTACGTCCGGTATTTGGAATGTCGCTTCCACGTGCGAGTTCAGCACGATCTGCGCATTCCCCAGACTCGGGTTCTGTGCCTGAACCGTCCCGCCCTCGGCGATGTTATTCGCCACCATAATGGGCGGAATCGGAATGTTCACCGTGTCGCCGGTATTCGCCAGCACGGGTTCATAATCGCGATTGACCAGGTTCCCCATGATGAGGTTCCCGATCAGCACCGGTAAGGCGTCCACCGCCACCAGTTTCACAATCGCGCTTGCGACGTTGTTTGAGGTAATAGCTCCCATTTATTCTCCTTGTTCATTTTGCCGGCCGGTGGCCGGTACTGCTTTTACATACCCCGCAGGGTCTGCGACGCCACGCGCACGATCTCTTCTCGTACCCGCTGCATTTCTTCTGCGCCCATTCCCGGTCTGATCCGGTCGAGCGTAATCGGTTCGCCACCCGAAGGCGGCGCCTTGAGGGTTGCGGTCATTCCACTCCCGCCGGCAATCCTGGCGGGCAGAAACTCCGGGTTGTCACTCACAAAGGATGAGAGATATTCCTTCATCGAAACCTCCCCACTCTCCCCGCGAGCTACCAGGCGGCCGTCTTCCCCGCGCACGATACCGTCCTGCACCGCCTTGAATGCCAGGTCGATCTTCGCCACCCCCAGCCTCTGCAACTCGGCGCGAACCGATGAGCTCCGTTCGGCTTCGTCGGCCTGCTTCCGGCTGCGCTTGTTCTCTTCCACCACTTCGTTCAGCCGCCGTTCCAATTGCTCGCGCCGCTTCCGTTCTTCATGCAATTCCACTTTGTAGGCGGGTTCGCTCTTGGCAGTTTCGTTCATCGCGTATTCCTGAATCGCCTGCCTGACGATTGCTTGTATGTCGAGTCCTTCCATATCCCTCCCAAGATTTCACTTACGCTTGCGCCGGGTCTTGCATCCGGTCGATCTCGTCCACTACCTGATTCTTGATCTCTTGCCGTGCATCGCTCAGGTATTTCAGCGCCAGCTTCTTATACACTTGCTTCACTAGAGTTGGCGACACGATTCCCAATTCCAATAGCTTCTTGGCGTCGTCCAACTCGCCGCCGAATTCATCGATGTCGAATTCGTCCAACCCCGTCACGTCGATCGAGATCTCGTCCTGCCGCGCTGCGGCTATAGCCCACAGTACCTGCCTCATGGAGTCCTTGACAGTGTCGCCGTACGCTCGCAGCACTTCTTCGGTCGTGCTGAAGTCCAATTGCTTGCTCAGCGCCGATTGTTGCGAAGCGCCGGAGCTTGCTCCCGCCTGGCTCAGCAGATAACATACCCGGTAAATCTCGTCCTTGAGGCTCACCAGGTTATCCGCGGCTATCTGATAAACCTTACCCTCGGGTTCGTTCCATCCAAACCTGTCCTGTGGTCCAAGCTGAATGTAATAGGATTCCCCGACAATCTGATTCCACTCCCGGTCTGAGTAAATCACCGGCGTCGCGAATAGCCCCATCGTCAAAGCCCATGAGAGCGCGTTCGCTTTGTTAAAGTGTTCCAGCTGCAGCAGCGCCGACTTATTCAACAGCCACAACCCGTCCGTTACCTTCAGTTGAAACACCGGCACGCGCCGCAGACCGGCGAATCCGTGCCGCCCTTCGTCGATCAACTCCACCTGCTTCGATTCGCCGCGCTTGCAAAAAATCTGGAAGTTCTCGCGGTCATAATAGATCCACCGCGTCTCGCGCTCCCACTTGGTATCCGTCACTTTGGATTGCTGAAAACAGGACGTGCGGATTACCACCCATTCCAGTTCGCCGTTCTGGTCGTAGTTCCAATTGATTACTTCGTCCGGGCCGTAGCTCATCAGATAGGCGCGCGACCGCCCCGAAGCGTCTTCCTCGGCGCGAGTCGCGGCCATGCCATCCGCTCGCGGGAAGTCGGCCACAATATAGCTGCTGCCGCACACCAGCGTTTCCACAAACCGCTGCCGGAAAAACTCGCTCAAGCTCGTTCCTTTGAGGTCGCAGTTGTCCGATAGGCCCGTATAAAATTGTTTCGCCGCCCCGCTTCCGTCGAACGTCACATTCGGAGCCCGATGCATCAGCGTCGCCGCGTACCAATCCACAATCGAGCCAATATGATTCTGGTAGAACACCCGGCTCAACCGTTCCGCGTAGATTTCGTTAGGCTCCTTGTGCCGGCGCGCCAGGTACTCCTGAGCGTGTTCCCGAAGTTGCTCGCCGCCGGTATAAAGGTCTCGATACTTCTTCCACATGGCCTTTCGAGAGGCATACTCCGGATGCTCCCGGTTGATAGTCGTTGTCAAAACAGTCGCTCCTGGCGCTCCCCTATTTTGGGAAGCGGTCTGCATTCCTGCGTGATAGAGCACTTGGCTCTTTCCATTGCCGATTGGGCTCGAGAGTCTTTTGAGTCTTGCAGACCCAGGGCGCGCTCGTTGTGACGGCAGGGGCCGTAGATCTCTTCTTGGACAACCTTCCTGTTGCGGCGCATTTAACCCTGATCTCCGTGGCTGTCAGTCTCCAGTTGTAAGTCGCTTTCAACCTGCTGCAGCTCTATGTATTCCGCCAGCGTCAGACGGAACGCTTCGTCGTCAATTAACTTTTGCTCGAAAATGCTCAGCGCCTTCAGGAGCAAATCTGAGAGGCGTTGTTGGGATGGGTCCGCCGCCTGCTTGACGTCTTTCACCAGGTCCGGTTTATGAGCCTCAGGTGCGTCATTCCTCTTTGATCCTTTTCTTGTGCAGGCCATAAAAAAGCGGCTTCGCAATCCGCGAAGCCGCCGCAAATCCTCTTCCCGATATGAGACTAGCAGTCGGCTCATACACTCCAGCCGGCGTTGATCGCGTAACTGATTGAAAGGAAAACTAGAAAAAAATTCTAATATTGCGTGACTGGAAAAGATCTCATCCGTTTCACGGCGGAAGTCCGAGCTACTGCTGGCCGTAGCTATCGCGGAAACACCCGGAAGGCGGGCGCTCGCAGCGGCTCGCGACTCGGCAGACCATGGGTCCGCCCCCACTCCGCTACTCTAGACTCATGCCCACCGCCCTAGTCCTCTCCGCAGGCGGAATGTTCGCCGCCTGGGAGATCGGCGTCTGGAAGGTCCTTCGCGAGCATTTCACGCCCGACCTTATCGTGGGCGCGTCCGCCGGCGCCTGGAACGGATGGGCCATCGCCGGAGGGGCGACTCCGGAGGAACTCGTGCGTGAATGGCTCGACCCGTCCACCGCAACCCTTATGCGGTCAGCTCCGCTGCACGCCAAAGCGCGCCGTCTCTTCGAGTGTTACCAACCGCGCGTCCCTTTCGGATTGACTGTGGTCGAGGCGCCGCGATTGCGCTCGCATATCGTGCGCGGCCCGGAAATCGGCTGGCAGCATCTGGCCGCCACCTGCTCCATCCCGGTGGTATTTCCGCCCGTGCGCATAGGCGGCAAGTTCTATGTGGATGGCGGATTTCTCGGCGCCCTGCCGTTGTGGGTGGCCGAAGAGATGGGCGCCACGCGCGCCATTGCCATCAATTGCCTCACCACCTGGCCCTTTCGCCTGGTCCGCAAGGTCGTCCCGCCGCGGCAGCCAGGGGCCAGTCTCGAGGTGGTCCGCATTGAGCCATCCACTGCGCTTGGATCGTTGCGCGACACCTTCCATTGGTCGGCTGCCAACACAAGGCGCTGGATCGCTCTCGGCGAATTGGACGGAAAACGTGCACTGGCATCGATTACAATGTAGAGGCTATGCCGCTTTTCCGGATCTATCGTATGAAAGATTCGCCACGGCAGCAGTTTCGCTGGGCCCCGCATGTTTCGGGTTGCGCTTCGGTCAAACCCAAGGACTACGAAGCGCGCGGCGAGATCGCTGCGCTGCACGAATACGACGCGTGGAAGTCTTTGCGCGAGTCGGGCGACGCGCTCCAGGTGGGCGACCTGCTCGAGGGCGAGGACGGCCGCCTGCGCATTTGCAAGTACGTCGGTTTTGAGCCCGCGCAGTGGGTCTTGCCGGAGCCTAAAGCTCCGGTAGAAGCGGAATCGCAGGCCACCGCGGAACTGGAACCCGCCGGTCAATCCGCAGCCACCTAGGAGTACCATGCGCGACATTCGCCTGGGCGACGACATCGACGATTTTTGCGTGCGCTGCAAGCGCGTCACGAACCACGTGGTGGTGTCGGTGGTGAAGGCCGCGCCGGCCAAGGTCCGCTGCCGCACTTGCCACAGCGACCACGATTTCCGCAATGAACAGGCCCCGCCACCCAAGGTCGATCTGCGCAAGCAGGCGCTGTTCAATGAGGTCCTGAAGAAGGTGGACCCGGCGGAAGCCGCGTTGGGCGCCCAAGATTTGGCCGCCCAAGATCTGGATGCCCAGGATCTAAACGCCGAAGTTTTAGCCGCCGACCCGGTCGAGATTGAGGTGGAGGATGTGGCTATCGAAGCGGTGGCTGGGGTCGAAGAGGAACCACCCAAACCGGCTCCGAAGGCCAAGGCCAAGACTAAGACCAAAGCGCGAAAGTAGCGTCCCCGTGCCGCACCCGATCAGCAGACGCGCATTTCTGGCTACTGCGACCGCCTCAGTTGTGCACGCGGCTGCCGCGCCGCCGGCGCCTTACGGGGCCATCCCCAGCCAACGCCAACTGCGCTGGCACGAGCTCGAGAGCACAGCGTTCCTGCACTTTTCCGTCAACACCTTCACGGGCAAGGAGTGGGGTTACGGCGATGAAGATCCGAACATCTTTGATCCAGTTGCATTCGATGCCGACGCCATCGTGAGCGCGTTGGCCGACGCCGGCATGCGCGGGGCGATTCTCACCGCCAAGCACCACGACGGCTTCTGTCTCTGGCCCACCAGGACCACCGATCACTCGGTACGCAATAGCTCGTGGCTTGCCGGGAAGGGCGACGTGGTCCGCAGTCTCGCCGATGCTTGCCGCCGCCAAAACCTTGGCTTCGGCGTGTATCTTTCCCCATGGGACCGCAACAACGCCCGCTACGGACGGCCGGAGTACATCGACATTTACCGCGCCCAGCTTACGGAACTGCTCACGGATTACGGCCCCATCTTCGAGGTGTGGCACGATGGCGCCAACGGCGGCGACGGCTTCTACGGCGGCGCGAGAGAGAAGCGCACCATCGACAAGCGCACGTACTACGACTGGCCCAAGACCTGGGACTTGATCCGCAAGCTGCAGCCCAACGCCGTGATTTTCAGCGACGTGGGCCCCGACATCCGCTGGGTGGGCAACGAGCGCGGCATCGCCGGCGATCCATGCTGGGCCACGTACGACCCGGTTGGCGCCGATGGCGGATCGGCTTCGCCGGGCGATGTCCGCGAGAAGGATTCGCCCATCGGACAGCGTCATGCGTCGCACTGGCTGCCCGCCGAGTGCGATGTTTCCATTCGCCCCGGATGGTTTTGGCATGCGAGCGAAAACGTCGAGGTGAAGCCGGCGGCGCAGTTGATCCGCCTCTACTATAATTCGGTGGGCCGCGGCTCCAATCTGCTGCTGAATGTTCCGCCGAATCGCGAAGGGCTGCTGTCCCCGGAAGACCTGGCGTCGCTGAAGGCATTTGGCCAATACCGGCGCGCCACCTTCGTGCGGAATCTCGCAGCGGGCGCCAAAGCGGTCGCATCGAACGTGCGCGGCGCCTTCGGTCCCCAAAACCTGCTGGACGGCCGCAGCGACACCTACTGGGCGGCTGAGGACGCCATTCGCGAGGCCGACGTCGCGTTCGATCTCGACCGCGAGACGTCTTTCAATGTAATTCGCGTCTGCGAGGCGATCCGGTTTGGACAGCGCATCGACGCCATCGCCGTGGACCGCTGGACCGGAAGCGCGTGGGAACAACTGGCTGCTGCTACCAGCATCGGCCCGCGGCGATTGATCCGGCTGGCATCTCCGGTTACTGCATCGCGCGTCCGTTTGCGAGTCACTCAGGCGTCCGCCAGCCCCGCGGTCAGCGAGTTTGCGTTGTTCGTCGAGCCCTGACTGGTCGAACCAGTGGCTTACCATTGCGACTGAGGAGCAGTTAACTCAACCTGCCCGTTCCTAATGAAATGATGTTTGCCGGTGGACCTATGCCAGTGCCGCGATCGGGCGGCTCTGTCCTCTAGTGGAAAATCGTCCTTTATGTTCATGCCTCCGTTCGGGCATCGCGTGCGCCAGCAAGCGTTTTACGGCAGCACCGAATCGGGAAGCTTGAGACGACGGGCGTGCTACGCGAAGCCCCCTTCTCGCACGGCGGCGCCGGCAGCGCGCAGGTTCGCCAGCTTCATTTCCGAGTATTTCCGCGAGAGAATCACCCCGTCCGAGCCCGCTCGAAATGCGGCCAGGACGGCCCCTCGCGTGCCTTCGGGCGTCGACCGGCTGGAGTTGTTCACGTCGGTGGGAATGTCGATATCGATGCCGGGCCAGAGTTGCGTCTTCGTGCCATTCAGCGCTTCGCGCGCGCGCCGCGCCTCCTCGAAAACGTAGTTAGCCGAAAAGCCCGCCTTGGCTAGTTCCGCCAGCGGCTTCTCCTGGGTATAGCCCATCACGCGGTAGTGGAAATCCAGCAGCTCCTGCTGCGGAATATCGCCAAACATAGTGCGGCCCACGTTACGAATATAGCCCGCCATGCGTTCGCCGCCGCAGTTGTGATACATCACCATTTTCAGAAAATCCGAATGCTGGTGGATCTCGGAAAGATCCTGCGCGGCGCGATAAATGGGGCTGAAGGAATTGTTGTGCCAGATGTGCCAGCCCACGCCGACTTCGGGCTTGATGGATTTCACGCGGTTATACATCGCAGCATAAGTCTCGCGAAGGCTGTCGGTCCACAGCATCTCCCAGGCGAGCAGTTCCGGATAGCGCAGCATCAGGCGCCACACCGTGACGTAATAGCCGTCGACGGGTTTGCGATTCTGCCGCGCGGCATCCACAAAGCTCGTAAGGGCTTCGAAGCCTGCGCGGGCGCGCGCCGGGTCCACGCCGCGGCTGCGGGCCTTGGCAATGCAATGCTGGCAGAAGCAAGTGACCTGTCGGGGATTTGCGCCGCGCAGCATATTGGAGAACGCGCCCTCGCGCTCCGATCCCCACATGATGCCGTCGATCTCATGCGAGCGCGCATAATCCTCCACCGCGCCCAAGAGCCAATTCTTATAGTTCGGGTTGTTGAAGCAGAGATTGGTCGAGTTGGCGCCGTCGAGCTGCACCTCTTGCGCCTGCGAAACGCGTGGCACGTCGCGCCGCCACACGTCTTCGAACCAGCAGATAGTCTTCATGCCGCGCTTGCGGGCAGAGGGCAGCACAGCATCCAGGACGTCGTAGTCGCCGAATTCGGGCGCGCGGAAATCGGTGAGGACGGTGTCGCGATAATACTCGGGATGAATGCGCGTATAGCTGCCGCCGTGGAAGGTGTCAGTGTCGTATTCGCGCTTGCCATGGTCGGGCAGCGGCTGGCTGGCGATCTGACGTCCGGCGATGCCGCGGCCGTAGGTGAAGGTGGCAAGGAACAAAGTGTTGACGGCGCCGTCCTGCTGGAAGATGTCGAGAACCTTCTCGACGCCTTCATCCACGAAGGAGACGGCTCCCACTTGAATGCCGATCGTTTTGCCGGCGGCCGGAGATGCGGCTGCGGCGAGCGCGCCGGCCGCGGCAGCTTGGAGAAATCCTCTGCGGTCCATAATCTTAGAAGCTCCTTAGTGCGTCGTGCGGAGTGACGACTCTGCAGCGGCTGCCATTAGCCAATTGGCTCTGGGGCGGTCCGCCATCCGAGCCAGGCAGCCTACCCTTCCTGGGCGGGCGCCGGCGTGATGAGCGCGACCGCAAGCGTTGCGGCGAACGGCGCAACCGACCGTGACTTGGTGAAGTATTGGCATGGAACTGCGCCGGCACATTACGAACGCCTCACTCTCTTGGGCATTATCTCATTTCGGTCCGCCGCTTACAGGCTTATAGGTCTTGCTGAAGCCGTTCCGTCTGTTGGTCACGGTGAAGCATCCATTCGATTCCGCCGACAGTTTGATCGACTTATACTCATCGGCCGGTTCCAGATTAGCAATGAAATCGTCCGGCGGATTCGTATCTTTGGTCCCGTTGGCCGAGTAGTGGACTTGCCAGATGTCTTCCAGGCCGGCGGCGCCGCGCAGGATCGGCCAGGTTTGCGGATCGGCGCCTTTATTGGCCCCGTTGCCCACGATTGCCACTCGCGGGTGCACCGCGCCGATCAGCTCCGGCGCGATCCCCTTGAACTGGCCATGCACATTCACTTGATACACGTCCACGGCGACAAGCAGATTGTTGGGACACACCAGCTCGTGACTGTTGTGCGCCTCCTGGTCTGCGAGGTCTAATATGCGAAACTTTCCTAAGCTGACCACCAGACCGACTGAGAGGTTGTCTTCCACATCTCTCTCAATCACAGCCTGCTGCGGATTAGTCGCGCAGAACGGATTTGGCGCGCCGGCGCCCTTGAGCGGCTTCTGAATGAACTTCCCCGCTGCCGCCACCACCTCTACATCCACACCCCTAAGCGGAATTCTGTCGCCAGGCTTGAGTACCGTGTGCCCTACCTTCCGGCGAACCGCATCGTAGGCCCTAAACCGCTCCCGCTGAGACTCCAATCCTCGCGTGTACTTCATCGGTGATGGTGGTTGAAAACTGAATGTCGCCGTGATCGTAGATATGCCCGATGGGGAACTTGGCCTCCAGCTCCGGAGCGTCTCCAATGTGATCGATATCGAAATGCGAGATTAACAAGTAGGCGATCCGGTTCAGCCTGGCGGCCTTGACAGCCTCAAGAATTCGATTCGTCGATGCCGGCCGGGAATTTGATGCGGGCCAGCCAACGTCGATGAGCAACGAATCCCCGGACGGAGAAACAAGCAGGAGACACTTGCCTCCCTCGACATCGACGGTATATACGTCGAGCGTATTGGCGGCCGCGAGGACCGAAACAAGAGACGTCAACAGCAAAACTACTTTGAGGATTCTCATGGCTTTCCCCTCCGGATATCCCCGATTTCCGCATCAGTGTAGCATGGCATGCGCCAAGCGGCCATTTCGCCGACTATCGATTCCGATGCGTTGATGCCTGCGCCGGCGCTGCCCAAACACACCGGCGATCCGAATCTGCTGGACGGCGAGCAGTCCATGCGTTGGCAGCGATCTCTCTGCAAGTTAAAGGGCATCTGTGTGCGGAATCTGGCGACTCTGAACTCGGCTGCGCCCGATCCGACGATTCCCAAAAGGGGCGATCTTCACGATAGGCCCGACCGGCCGGCAGCCTCTGACTGCCTGGACCGGCGAGAGAGGAACTCGTTAGTCAAGCGTGGCTGCTCATCGGAGCGGCGCAATGCCGCGCGACAGGCGTAGAATAGGGCGTGCGGGTCGGCCGCTTCCAGGTAGACTGAGTCCGGCACGGAGCGGATGAGGAAGCGCCAGCGCGTGCGATAAGGGTAGCGCCGGGGCGGAACCCGGGAAGCTCGCTCCGAGGAAAGGAAAGATCAGGTGGCTGAGAGACAGATAAATCGGTGGTTGCCCAGTTTCTGGTATGAGGATCGATTTCTGAGTTTCTTCATGGCTTTTCTTGTGCTTATGACTCTTTTCGTTCCGATGGTTGGCACGTCACGCCCCGAGCGAATTGCCATAGACTTGATTTTCGCGCTCATGCTCCTCTCCGGCGCACTCGCAACCGTGCCCAGGCGAATTCTCATGTATCTCATTATCGCGTTGACCATACTGGAATTCGCAGCGGACTTGATCGTCGAATTCAATCCCCTGTTCACCTTCAGGGGCTGGGACACCGCGCTAAAGCTGTTCGGCATGGCCATACTCGTGGTCATGACGCTTAAACAGACATTTCTTCCCGGTCCTGTTAATGTGCACCGGGTCATGGGCGGCGTCGCTGCCTACTTGCTGATCGGCGTGACCTGGGCGTTCGGTTACAAGCTGCTCATCGAAGAGGTCCCTGACGCAATCCACTTTCAATCGTCACTCGCTGGTACTTCCACGGGCGAACCTGCCCGTTTAATTTACTTCAGCTTTACAACTCTCACCACTCTCAGTTACGGCGACGCGTATCCAGTACATCGGGTTGCGCGATCTCTGGCCATTTCAGAAGCGCTTATTGGACAGCTGTATCCCGCGATTCTCATCGCAACATTGGTCGGAATGGCGTTGCAAACCCGGTTTAACGAGGCACTCAAGCAGAACTGAGTTCAAGGTACGGAGCTGAGGGCAGCGGGGCCGCGCCATCCACGTATGCGGTCTTGTTGATCGCCAGAACTACGCGAACGCGCCAAACACAAGAGCGTCCGTGCCGCCCGGAACAGGGAGCGGCTGCCGGGCGGCGGGGCCGGGTTCCGCCGAGATGCGGTAAGTGCGGCGAAGTCACCCGAGGTGAGGACAGCTTCGGCGATATCGGTTCATATCGCCGGTCGTACGGCCCGTCGCGGACGACCCGTTTCGTGATACTTACCTGCAGGCACGCCGTTAGCATTTGGGACTACGTTGTCAAGCCGAGTTTCTATTTCCGGTTCCGGCGATGCCAAGCTTCAATTACGAATTCCCACGTCGAGTAGCGCCACCCAATACTGGACGGATTGCAGCGTGAAGCCGGTCAGGATCAAGCCAATCCCAAAGACACCCATGGCTTTCTCGCGCACATGATCCGCAATCCATTCGATGAAAGACGTGCATGCAGTAGTGATCGCCGTAACCACTCCAACCGCCAGTCCCGCCTTCACTCCAACGCCCAGCGCATTCGCCTGCTGATGCGCCGTCAAGGCGCTGATAAATCCGGCGGCAGCGTAACCAAGCGTGCGATTCACCACCGCGAGAAATTGATGTTTGGTCAAACGCGGGCGGGCGGCAGGCTGATAATCGATGGTCGGCCGAATGCCGGCTCGGTACGCTAGAACCTGTCCCACCGTGCTCAGTGCGCCAAACGTGGTCCCAAAGGCAGCTCCGTATAAATAGGTGGCGCCCAGAGCGAAGCCGGCTCCGCGAATGGCGCTCATCGCCGAGTCATACCAGAATCCAGGCTTAGGTCCATGCCTCGAGGCGCGGGAATACTCCCAGGCGAGTGTGATGCCATGCGCCGCGCCGCTCGCGAGCCCGAACACCGGCCCGAAGGCGAGGCTGTATCCGACTCCGAAGAGAGCGCCGTAGGTGACTCCTCTGGTGAGAGTCCTAAGTGGTCCGTGTTCCCCGCCCAGAAGATCGTAGGCGAGGTATAACGCGCCCAGCACGTCCAGTGAACTACCCGCTATGCTGACCAGTGCAAGCGTGTGCTTGTCGATCGTCATGGAATGTCGGCAAATTGGCCGTTTTTAAGGATCAGAAACGATTCACGCTGCCCGCAAGCGATGAGCTGTTTCGGCGGAGTGTCGATGCCCTCATCCGATAGTTGGAAAGTTCCATGGTGGGTCGCGACACTCGTCCTGGCGGCAAGAATCTCGTGCGCCCGAACCGCCTCGTCGGGAGACATATGCACCGGCGACATGAACCAGCGCGGCTCGTAGGCTCCGATCGGCAATAACGCGAGGCGCGGCGATCCGAATTTCTCCCGAATCTGCGCGAAATGAGGGCCGAACGCGGTGTCTCCCGCGAAGTATACGATCTGTTCCCGACACTCGATCACATACCCGCACCACAGGGTCTTATTGCGATCGTAAATTCCCCGGCTGGAGAAATGCAAAGCCGGGACGCAGTGGATGGTGAAGCCCGGGAGTGACAATGATTCGCCCCAATCCACCTCGTGAGCGAGTCCGATATTCTGCGAGCGAAGCAGCCGGGCCGCGCGAGCCGGAACAATAAATGTAGAATCTCCGCGAGCCGCCAGCCGGTGCAGTGTCGGTAGATCCAGGTGATCATAATGATTGTGGCTGATTAGCACCGCGTCGATGCGGGGCAGATCCTCCCAGGATATACCCTCTTTTCTCCGGCGCCGCGGACCTATCCAGGGCAGTGGACTCGCTCGTTCGGACCAAATTGGATCCGTCAAAATGTTGGCGCCCCGTTGCTGCAGGAGCACGGTCGAGTGATTCACCAGAGTGATCCGCAGGGCGCTGCCTTCCACACGGCTGGGTGGTACGGACTGCTCGACGTCCGAAATGAAGATGGGAGACGGTTCCGGCCGGCTGGTCAGCTTCCATCGGAGGGCTTCGAGAAGACCACGCGCCTGCGGAGCATCCGGATTGTAGAAGCGCTTTCCGTCAAAGTGCTTCGGAAATCCAGAGTTACTTGTACCCTCCTGCATGAATCACCATCCATTCTACAGCCAGTCCAAAGTGCGCGGAATTCGACGCCCTTGGGGGAAAACCCGACAGGAAATCAAGCCCGGGAGTTTGAGCGGACGCTGCGACCGAGTGTCGCTGGCGGCCATCGCCACCAAAGCCGCCGCCGCCAGATTTCATATTGACTCGCTCAGGGGAGTATGTTACTGTTGTCAAACAGTTCTTGCAGGTAAAGCGTGGTTAACGCGAGTTTGTATTTTTCGCGTGCCGCAGAGCATGGTCCCGAGTCTGGACACCTACAAACATGCTTAACAGCGCGGTACTTAAACCAAGGCGAGTGCGTACTTCACACACCGCCGAACGCGGTCCCGAGTCTGGACACGTGCCAAATCAAATATGGTTAACAATGCGGTACTTGAGATTGCGCACCGATTATTTTTGCGGCTTAAATACTCGGGAACACTATTTCTCACTCATAAATCTGCGTTTTAGGGGGGCTGTGTTCGGAATGGTTTTTACCGGAAGAAGACAGGGCGAACATTTGTTCACAGCGCCGGGATTTCAGGTAATCAGGTTCGCTGGTCTCAGCTTAGTTGGTATCAGAGCGGTGAATCCGAAAGGCTCTGCCCCCATCCCGGAACTGTTTCCGCCATTTGCCTCGGAAATACGCACCCGCGAAATCGATACTACTATAGGATTGGGAGCGAGTTAGATGGTTCTGAGAATCGGTCTGCTTTGTGTTGTTCTGTCCTCCATGGCGCATGCTCAACGATCGGGGGCGCCTCCTGCGGCTCCTTCAGCTGCAGGGGGAGGAACGCCTTCGGCGGCGGCCGGAGCGGCTGGCGGAGGGGAAGGCGCAGGCGCAGCCCGTGATCAGGGCTCAGATATTCTGATCAAGGCGATCGAGGTACAGAAATGGTACACCCAGCTTGGCGATATCGCCGAGGTAAATGAAATCCGGTATACCAGCTCGCCGCGGCACCGGCCGCCGAATCCAACGGCTCCGGGCGCGAAGAACCCGCTGATCATTCGTGCGATGACCTTCGTGCCGAAAAATCTCGACAAAACCAAGAAGCAACCGCTGATCGTGTTTGCTCACCAGGGAATCCATAGTGACTTTGGGCACGATTATGAATATGGCGCGGTGAGAGATCTGGTGCAGCAGGGCTACTCCGTGATCGGTCCGGACTATCGTGGCAGCACGGGCTACGGGGCCGCATTCTATAACGAAATCGATTACGGCGGGCTGGAGGTGGAGGATGTATTCCAGGCCCGGGCCTGGATGCTTGAGAACTACGATTTTCTGGATGAGAAGCGCGTGGGAATGATGGGGTGGAGCCACGGCGGCATGATCACGCTGATGAATATCCTCCTGCATCCGGGCGCGTACGCGGCGGCGTATGCGGGAGTGCCGGTGACGGATCTGGTGCTGCGGCTGGGGTATCACGATGCTTCGTATCAGGCTATCTTTTCGGCGCCGCAGCATATCGGGAAAACGGTTCAGGGCGATATTCAGGAGTATCTCAAGCGGTCGCCAATCACTTATGCGGACAAGCTGGAGACGCCGCTGCTGATTCATAGCAATACCAACGATGAGGATGTGAATGTGATCGAGGTGCAGCGGTTTGTCGCGGCGCTGAAGGCGGCGGGGAAGAAGTTCGAGTTCAAGATTTACGACAACGCCCCGGGAGGACATGAGTTCGGGCGGCTGGATACCAAGCTGGCTAGGGAATCCCGGCGGGATGTATACAAGTTTCTGGCGGGGTATTTGAAGCCGGAGAGGCCCATCAATTGAGCGGGAGGCTCTATGTTTCGAAGCGCAAGATTCTGGTGGACGTTATCGCTTGCTGTTTGCTTTAACGCCGCCGCCGCAACCAAGGCCATCAAGTTTGGCAAACTTTGGGATGGCCACCGCGTGATCGCAAACGCCGTAGTGATCGTTGACGACGATAAGATCCGCAGCGTCGCCGCCAATGGCGCGATTCCGGCGGGAGTGCAGACCATCGACCTGAAATCGTTTACGGGTATTCCCGGGATGATCGACATGCACACTCATGTCACTTACTACTGGAGCGGCGAGCCCGGCACGTCACCGCGGCGTCAAGGCCCGCGCCATGTTGCCATCACAGTGGTCCTCTCTCAGAGAAACGGGATGAAGGCGCTCGATGCCGGCGTGACTACGCTTCGCGATTTGAACGCCTCGGGCGGCGCCGATATGGATCTGCGAGATCTCATCAACATGGGCGCGCTGGTAGGTCCGCGTTTGTTTGTATCCGGCGCGGGACTGCACGGCTTGCCGAAGATCACGGACATGAACGAGAAGGTGGCTGAACAGATCAAGGCAACCAAGGCAGTGATAGCCGCTGGCGCCGACTGGGTGAAAATCTTCGGATCCACCGGGGGCTTTGACAACGTTACTGGAGACGAGACTGTCAGTTATGAAGAGATGAAGGCGATTGTCGACGAGGCTCACTCGGAAGGACATAAAGTAGCGATTCACTCCTACGGTCCGGTTGGCGCGCGCGACGCCATTCGGGCGGGTTGCGACACCCTGGAACATGCGACGGATATGGATGACGCCACGATCGCGGAAATGGTCCAAAAGAAAATCTGGTATGTTCCAACGATCGATCACAATCAGTATTACGTGGAGAATGCCGACGATGTCTACAAGTTCCCAGCCGGAGCGAAGGAGAACTTGCAGGATTACATTCAACGGAACTACATTACGGCGCAGAAAGCGTTTAAGGCCGGGGCGCGCATGCTTGTCGGTTCCGACGCGGTCTACAACGGATTCGGCCTGAACATGCGCGAGCTCACCTGGTTTGTGAAGATGGGGATGACCAATGAACAGGCCATGCAAACCGCGACCGTTTCGCCGGCCGAGGCGCTCGGCATGGAGAAGAGTCTCGGCTCAGTGGCTCCCGGCTACTTTGCCGACATCGTGGCAGTGCAGGGCGATCCGCTCACGGATATTCAGGTTGCGATCAAAAACGTGCGCTGGGTGATGAAGGGTGGCGCCGTGGTGGTGGACAAGACGGGAAAGTCCGGCGCTCGCCCTGACTGACAAGTGCGGCATCTCAGGTATACGGCGCCAGCGGTTTTGATAGCCCTGCTGGCTACTGGGTTGCTAGTTACGGCAACTAACTCGTCAAGGTTCATTTTTGAAGATATCACGGCGGTCAGCGGCGTTCATTTCTCCGCCGAGAACGGCGCCAGTTCCCAGAAACTGATGATCGAGACGATGGGCTCGGGTGTTGGCGTCCTCGATTATGACAAGGATGGCCGTTCCGACCTCGTCTTCGTGAACGGAGGCGGCCGGCCCGGTTCGGCCGAGGCCAGTCACAACCGCCTGGCGCTCTACCGCAATCTGGGCAACAATAAATTCGAGGACCGCACCGCCGCGGCCCACTTGAGCGGAAGCTTCGATACCTACGGTATGGGTGTGGCCGTTGCTGACTACGACAACGACGGCTACCCCGATCTCCTGCTGACCGGCTACCCTCGGAGCGTTCTGTTTCACAACAACGGCGACGGTACGTTCACCGATGTAACTGTGTCAGCCGGAGTGGAGAACCGCGGCCGGTGGGCCACCAGCGCGGGATGGTTCGATTACGATCGCGACGGGCTTCTGGACCTGGTGATTGCGAACTATGTCGCCGATTTCTCCTGGGACGACCAGCGCTTCTGCGGCGACGCTGCGCACGGGCTGCGAGCCTATTGTCATCCCGACGTCTATCGCGGCACGGGCGTGCGGCTGTACCACAACGAAGGCAACGGGCGGTTCCGCGACGTTACGGCTAAGGCTGGTCTCGAGACCTCCGAAGGGAAATGCCTCAGTCTGGTGCTGGCGGATTTCGATGGCGACGGATGGCCAGACATCTTTGTCGCCAACGACAGCGTTATGAATTTCTTCTATCGCAACCGGGGGGATGGGACATTTGAGGAGTCGGGCCTCGCCTCCGGCGTGGGGTTTAACGGCGACGGCCAGGCCGAAGCGGGCATGGGCGTTGATGCTGCGTATCGCGACGGCGGCGCTCATCCCGACATCTATGTCACACACCTTGATAATGAGTTGAACCGTCTTTATCGGAACGCGGGAAAGGGCGGATTCCGCGATGCCACCGTGGAAGCGGGCCTCGGCGCGGAGCGAAGCCTTCTGAGCGGGTTCGGCGTCAGGTTCGCGGATTTCGATAACAGCGGCCGGCAGCAGATTCTGGTCGCGAACGGACATATCCTCGACAATGTCGGGCTGTTTCATCCACGCGTGGCTTACCGCGAGCCGCTGTCGCTGTTTGAAGACGGCGGGGGACGCTTCCGCGATGTCTCGCGTGAGTCGGGCGAAGTCTTTGCCAAGCCCCTCCTCGGCCGTGGACTCGCGCTCGGCGATTTCGATGGCGATGGTCTCATCGACTTTGTGGTGAGCCAGAACCTGGGGCCTCCATTGATCGCGCGCAACCGCTCAGCCGGCGGAGACTGGATCACTCTCGAGCTGCAAGGCGCGGGCAAGAGCAACCGGGATGCGATTGGCGCTGAAGTGACGCTGACCGCCGGCGGCAAACAGCAACGAGCGCAAATCATGGGCGGAACAAGTTACTGTTCCGCGAGTGAGATGCGGCTCCACTTCGGTCTAGGCGCTGCCCGCCTGGTGGATCGCCTCGAAGTCAGGTGGCCTTCGGGACAAATCGACACGTTACCCAATCTTCCAGTGAATCGGGTCCGGCGGATCGTCGAACAGGCTGCCCGTCACTGACGCTGCGTCTCAAGCCGGAGATTTGGAAGCGGCCTTGTTTTTCAATTCACGCAGCAAGTCTTCAAAGTCCGGAACACCGGGACGGAAACCGACGGCCTTCTCGATCGCTTCGAGCGCAGCCTTGGGATCGGTTTCCTCCAGACATCGAGCCAGTACATAGTAATACTCGGGCTCCAGCGGATTGAGCCGCAGCGCCTGACGAATGGAAGTCAGCGCGTTCTGTAGATCGCCCTTGAGATAGCTGACTTGAGCCATGCGGTAGTAACCCGGATCGAACGTGGGAAGCTCACTCACGGCTTTGGCTAACGATTCGTAAGCCTTATCGAGCTCGTCCGTATTAGACAATAGGTTGACGCCTTCTTCGTAGTCGGCGCGGCTGCGCATCTCTCGCGCCCGCTGGTCGGCGTCAGCCTTCTTGCGGGCATTGAACGCCTTGAGGGCGGCGTCGGCTTTGTCGTCCTCATGCAGTTGCCGATAGGCGGAGGCGAGCACGTAATAGGACTCCGCACTGTCTGCTGAGAGCTTGATCGCAGTCTCAAGAGAATTCGCCGCTTGCCGTGCATCACCCGATGCCAGGAAAGCGGAGCCGAGGGCGGTATAGGTTCCGGCAAGATTCGGTTGAAGGGCGCGCGCTTTCTCGAGCAGACGGATCGCCTCTGGAAGATTCCTGCGCTGATTCGTATACAGCAGACCAAGTTGAAAGTTAGCCTCCACGGAATTGGGATCGAGCTTCACTGCCTCGCGAAAAAGCCGCTCGGCGGAGTCTGTGGCCTGCAGGCCCAGTTGCGCCATCGCCAGCAACTCAACGCCGGCGGAATCCCGCTGCCCGAAGCGCAGCGCGTGTTCGGCGGAATCCTTCGCGGCTGAATATTCTTCCTCACGAAGGTACGCCACAGCCAGCAGGCGCAGCGTCTTTGACGCATCCGGGTGAGACTCCAGATACGCTTGCAAGGTCTCCACGGCGCTGTGATTTTGGCCGACTTTCAGATACAGCGAAGCCAGCGTGAGCCGGTTGGCCTCAGAATCCGGCGCGGCATTGAGCGACCGCTGCGCGGCATCGATTGCCTGCAGAGTCTCACGATCCACCGTCCCATCCGGCGGCGAGCCGAATGCTGGAAACAAGAACGCAACGATAAGAATCAGGCCACAGTAGAAACGCATCTTAGCAACTGTATTCTAACCGAGTCAGGCCCGTCACATCAGGCAGGCAAGTTGTAAATGCGCCGGTTGTTCTGGTATAGCATCATCCGCGCGCCTTCCAGCGCCTCGTCGCGGGTGAGGCTTCCTTCTTTCACATGAACAGCCAATGCGCGGCTCAAGTATCGTTTCCCCCACCTTCCGGCCAGCCAGTTATACTCCGGAACGGACCATGAATCGCTGCCAAAGAGAATTTTGGACATCGGCACCGCTTCGAGAATCTCGCCGAAGCGGCGTTCCATGCCTTGATGGATGGTGGGATTCATCAGGGAAATTTCGAAATAGCAATTGGTATAAAGATGGCTCAACCAGACTGCTTCACCGACCAGCGGATAACCAGCATGGACAGGTATCAGTTTCGGCATGCGCATCACTCCATCGCGATCGAAACGCGCCACTTCTTCGAGGTTGTAGGGGTGCTGACGGCGCAGGATCACGCCGGGCGCTTCGCCATCGCCCGAATGGATCTGCATGGGCATATCCCGCTTCAAGCATTCCTCCAGCGCAATGGTAAGAAGATATTCCTTCAGACGCCGGCCGCGGTCGGCCTCTTCCTCCCGATCGGACGCGGGAGCGCCGCGCAAGCGCTTGAATTCGTCCCAGGAATTCTTCGCCGCCGCCGAATCGTAATGCGGCTTCACAACACCCAGGCGCTCCATCTGGTGCCACTTCATTCCCCAAGACTTATAACCGTAATTGCCGTCCGCGTCAAGGGCCTTGCGCACGGCGCCGGTGAAACGCGATTCCAGATCCTCAAAGGAGATATCCTCACGAAACAGGGGATTCTGAATGGTCTCGATGCGGGCAATCGCGCGCATTGTGCAGGGACTAATCGCCTCGGCATATACCGCGAAGCCCTTGGCGCCAATGCCCTCGCAACAGCCGGTATCGATCATGGCATTCGTAAGGCGCACGTCACGGAAGAGATCGCTCATGTATCGTCCGTAACCGGCGCGGGCGCGTTCATTGCGCGCGGCGATAACAGTCTCGAATTTCGGAGCGCATTTCAGAAACCCGGCGAGCTCTTTGGTGAGATATTTGATGAAGATAGTGGCGCGGGCATTAAACGCCATTTCGTCCAGCTTCTTCTCGATGCCGAATTGCCGGTCGAGTTTAGCCTTCTCATCCCCGGTGGCGGCGCGCCAACGCTGCAGAATCCCGGCCGGGAAATAAGAGGCCTGCGGCAGAGCGGCCAGGGAAGTGGCCAAGAGGAATTCCCGCGGCGTTGTCTCCGCGTATTGCTCGCCAGCTGCATGGCAATGCGTGTCATCCAATTGATAGCCGCGAATGGCCTCATGCAGCTCATTCGCAACACGGTCAATCTGGGGCGTGTTCTCCGTTTGCGCCAGACTTCGCTTCTGAGCCGCCGCAACGATAGCGCCGCTCACACCGAGCGATTTGAGAATCGATCTCCGGTCGGACAAGAATAACCCCTTTCCGCGCCGAGCCGAGTCAAGTTAGCTATGCGAGCCGGCGCTCTCCGCTTCAGAACACGTACTTCAAGGCGAACTGAACAATGCGCGGGGAGACGGCGTCGCTGGAAATGACCCCAAAGCTGCTCGCCGCGCCGCGATTGGACCCCGGGTTGTTGAACTGCGGATGATTCAGCGTGTTGAAGAATTCGCTTCGAAATTGAAGGTATCCGCTCTCGCTTAAGCCACCGACTCTGAATTCGCGGCCGATGCCGGCGTCGAAATTGACTTGGCCCGGTCCCCGGAAGATATCTCTTCCGGAGTCACCAAAGCCAGTGCCATCCCCGATCACCGGGGCCGTAGTGAAAGCAGCCGTATTGAAATATCTGTTCAGGCGCGACTGCGTGCTACCGCTCAATTCGGCATTGGCCGCGGTCATGCCGGGGGCGAACTGCGCATATGCGGAGATGCCGTAAACGGTTCCCGACGTGCTGTCAGTGACGGAGAATGGCAGCCCCGACTGGACAGTTGTGACTCCCGAGACAGACCACTTATTCACAGCTTTTCGCAGCAGAAGATTCCCTGTCTTGAGCTTTGGCAAGTCGTAGGAATAGCTGACTACAAGGCGCTGAGTGCGATCGAAACTCGAATCTCCACGCGCGCTCTTAGTGTCGTAAAAATTGCCGGTAAAGCTGCCCAGCGGTTCATTACGTCCCCCCGCAGTCACTCCATCGGTGTCTATAGCATGGCTCCAGGTATACGCGCCGATGAATGAGAGCCCATTGGCAAACCGCCGGTTCACGCTGAATTGAAGCGCGTCATACTGGCCCGTCAGGATGGACTTGAACTCGTCGATACCGGTCGGCAGCCAGCCTAAGTATGGCACTCGCAAGGCGCGATTCTCGACACTGTTAACAGTGAGCCCATCGACTGGATCCGAGGGACTCGCGAGCAGCGGCTGATTAGGATCGAAGCCGGCGATTAAGTGAGTCGACTCACTGCCGACGTAGCCGAGATTGAACAGGAAGCTGTGTAAGCTGTATTCGACGCTGGCGCTCCACTGCTGCGTATAAGGCTGCCTCAGGTACGGATCGGTCGGGAGAGTCGACCGTGTGCTGCCCAGCGTGATAGGCAAGTAAATCGGAAACGCGCTGGAGGCAGGCACAGGGTCGGGAAACGGGTTCTGCCACGATGTCGAAGCGAGGTCCGCTCCGCCCGCCTTATTCCAGACGTAGTACGGATCGAAGTTGGATTGCTCGGTGACGGTTCCGGCGACGGAAGACCAGAAAATGCCATAACCAGTACGAAATACAAAGTTTTGATTACCGGCGATCGGCCGGAATGCGAGGCCCACTCGCGGCGCGAAGCCAAGGTCGTTCTGGTCATAAATCGGCGAGTCACCACTAAGCTTTGTGAATCCGGCGGGCGGCGTGCAATTGCAATTCGCGACCACTGTGAACCCGTCATACCATCCGGCGGCCGGCGGCGCGACGAATTGCGGCACCAGATTGACATCGAAACCCCCGATCCGCCCATTCTTGTCCGTCTTGTTGCCGTTGAATTGATAGCGGACGCCAAGATTGAGCGTGAGGCGGCTGTTGAGGCGGTAATCGTCTTGTGCGAACAGGCTGAAATTCTGGAACCGGGGATATGCGCGAACAACTCCATTGGCGATCTGGCTGCTGGAGACATTGCTGAAATTCGACCCGTTCTGCGCGGCTGTCATGCCCAAGAGGAAATCCGGGAACGAACCGAAACCAAGCGAGCCCCGAGTGAGGAAGACGTTGGTGCGGTTCACCTGATTGAGGTTGACATCGCCGCCCACACGGATCTGATGGCGGCCCTTGACGATGCTGAGCGTGTCGCTGCCGAGCCAGCTATGGATCATGGTCACCTGATTGTTGTTAGTCGCCGGCCCAATCGTAAAACCTCCGGTAACCGATATGAGCGGGATTCCAGGCCACCCTGCAACCGGCTGCGGGATGCCTACTTCCGCGTCGGTCAAAGGTTCGATTGGCACTTGCGCGATGAAATTCCGGGCGTATCCCAGATGTAGATCGTTGACGATGTGTGAACTTATCGTTGTAGTCAGGATGATCGTATCGTTCCAGTTCACTTTGTTGTCGTTCTCGCCGAAGCCCGGGACATTGTCGCCGGCGGATGTAGAGAACGGTATGTTCCAAGGGTCATGGGAATAGAATGTCTTGACGGCGAAGTGGGTGGAATTGCTGATTTGATAGTCGAAGTCTCCTACGTACTGGTTCTCCGTAAAGAGGGCGCCCAGCGAGTAAGTGGAGAAACCGGAGCCGTTCGGCTCGATGATTTGGGGATTTGGAATTACATACTGGCCATTTGGCAATTTGGCGTTCAGGAACGAGATCGCCACGGGATTGATGTTGGAACCATTCGCCGCCACCGCCACGCCCCCCTGCACACCCGACTCGCCGGCGAAGATTTGCCCCAGCGCCTGCGCCGACCGGTTGTTAGTGAGTGGCGGAAGAAATGTGCTGGCCGTGGAAAAGCTCGACACTCCATTATCCTGCTTAGTTCCTTGATACGCAAAGAAGAAAAACAGTTTGTCCTTCTTGATGGGCCCGCCGATGACTCCTCCATACTGATTCTGCTTCAGAACGCCACGCGGCTGACCGGTGGCATTGCGAAAGAAATCATTCGCATTCAGGTCGTCATTACGAAGAAAATCATAGAGCGTTCCATGGAACTTGTTGGTTCCGCTCTTTGTCACGGCGTTGATTACCGCGCCGCCCTGCCGGCCCAGTTCGGCGTCGTAGAGGGCCGTCTGTACCTTGAATTCCATGAGGGCATCCGGTGAAGGAATGGGAACGCCGCCTTTGTCAACGTCATCGTCAAAGCCTTGCGACATGGGGTTTTCAGCCAGGAGGCCGTTCAGTACCAAGCTGTTGTCATAGGGCCGCGAGCCGTTAGCGGATATGTTGACGCTGTTGCGCCCAAGCGAGCCTGCATTGGCCACGGACGCATTGACGCCCGGCGATAACGCGAGAATCTGCGTGAAGTTACGGCTTGACAGTGGGAGCGCCGTGACCAGCGTCTGCTCAACAACCATCCCAACATCGCTGGTTGACGCGTCGACCTGCTGTACCTCGCTGACCACCTGAACCTGTTCGGCAGTCTGCGCCAGTTCAAACGCGGCGTCGATTGTGACCGTCCCGGCAATGTCCACGGTAAGAGTGCGCGCGATGGGCTTGAAGCCAGGCAATTCAGCCGAGAACCGATAGTTTCCAGGCGGAAGGAAGGTAAAAGCATAGGCGCCATTCTCGGTGGTTCTCGTCTGGACTTGTTGATCGGTTCCCTGGTTGACCAACTTGACCACCGCGCCCGGCGCCGATTTGCCATCGGGGTCCGATAGTATTCCCTTCACTGTTCCGTTCGATTGAGCGTTACCCGCAACCGATGCCATCATCGCCAAAACGAACGTCGTCAAAAACCGTTGCCGAATCCCAATCATAACTTGTTCCTTCCAGTGCAGGCACGTAAGACAGTTGCTGTGGCAAAAAGTAGCTCGCGCCAGCACGCAGAGCACTTCGCTGGCGTGAGCGGCAAGAGTAACAGTTTCCCCTCCCACTCTCGTGAGAGGATTATTCGCGGACTAGCGACCGTAGTCCGACAAACCCGATAATCTAGTAATGGAATCGCAACAGAGCGACGATCAGGGACTCTGACCGGTAAGAGAACGACGAGGTATCGACGCTGCCCACGGCTTGCAAACCGAGACAATCAAGCTGTTTGAAGGATTGTTTCATAGGCTGCGGTGTCTGTCAACCGGGATCTCCCTGAGTCCTTCACGAATATTTAACATTTGCGAAAAATGGCGATTCCGCGCGGTGGACGCACTTATCTTCCAGAGCCGCAATGAGCCGGTAGTTCTTAATTGGGAAGCGCAAAAGCCAGAAGACTCGCCACAGCTCCACTACCCGCGGCGATAACGATGAACTGTCTTCCGCTCGCAGTCCGATAGGTGGACGGGGTGCTGGTAGTCCGCATCTGCAGGGGATAGGTCCACACGTCCTCTCCCGTGGTCTTATCGATAGCATGCATCGCCATGTCTCCGCCGCCGATGAAGACCAAGCCGCCTTTTGTGACGAGTGACCCTTGGACGCCCGAAACACCCAGTTTCTCAGGCAGTTTCACTCCTTTCAAAGCGGGATGATTGCGAACCGCGGGGGTATCTCCGAACGTCACCTGCCACACGATTGACCCACGATTCAAATCGATGGCGTTGAGCAGTCCGTAGGGCGGTTTAAGGAGCGGCAGCCCATTGTGAAACTGGCTCCTTGTACCGAAATCCTGCGTATAGGTGGAGTCAATCTCCGGGGAGTGAGGGTTATTGGAATCTTCCGGCTTAGTCACGCGCGCAACCCAAGGCTGTTTGCTGGTCTTTACATAAAGAATTCCTGTTTCAGGGTCGAATGCGCCTCCGCCCCAATTCGCGCCTCCGAGGATGCCGGGAAGAATGAGAGTGCCCTGCAAGCTGGGTGGCGTGTAGAGAGGGCCGATACGATACTTCTTCATCTCTGCGACGGCTTCGGCTTTCAATTCGGGCGTAAGGTCGAAGGCATCGTCCAATGTGACTCCCTGTGGAGTGATCGGAGGCGGGCGGGTGGGCACGGGCTGCGTCGGGGAAGCTTCCTCACCGGGCACGTCACTGGGCGGCGCCGGGCGCTCCTCAATCGGCCAGATGGGCGCGCCGCTCACTCGATCGAACATGAAGATATAACCCATTTTGGTAAGTTGGACAGCGGCATCAATCTTGCGGCCCGCCACGGTCAGCGTCACAAGATTGGGAGGGGCCGGCAGGTCATAATCCCACAATCCGTGATGAACCATCTGAAAGTGCCACTTACGCTTCCCGGTGCTGGCATCCAGACAGACTAGCGATTCCCCGAACAGATTCTGCCCCAACCGCTGGCCGCCATAGAAATCGTTGCTGGGTGTTCCAAGAGGCAGATACACCAGACCGCGCTGCTCATCTAAAGTGATGGGCGCCCAGGCATTTGCGTGGCCGGTGTATGCCCAGGAATCGTTCTTCCATGTGTCATTCCCGAACTCGCCTTTCTGCGGAACCGTGTGGAAGATCCATACCTGCTTGCCGGTGCGCGCATCGTAAGCACGGACGTCGCCGGGCGGGTCGTGCTTGTAAATCACGCGGTCGTCGACGCTGTTGCTGAGAATCACCAGGTTCTTGTAGACGACAGGCGGAGAGGTGTTGGTGTAATGCTTCTTGTTGATCTCCCAGGCGAAACCCTGCGACAGATCGACGATGCCGTTGTCGCCAAACTGCGGCACGGGTTTACCGGTGGCGGAATCGAGGCAAATCAGCTTATAGTGACTTACCATGAAAAGCCGCAGCTTGCCGCGGTCCCGCCACGCCGCAACGCCGCGGTGCACATAGCCGACTCCGTTCAGCGCCTGGCCCTCTTCCTCGTAGGCCTTGGGATCATAGACCCAAAGTTGTTTGCCGGTTTCAGCATCCAGCGCTACTACCCGGTTGTAGGATGTCGACAAATACAAGATGCCATCGAGCATCAGGGGCGTGCCTTCAAAGTTGCCCGGACGAATTCCCTTCCCCGGTATTGGCTCTTCTCCGGGTTTCCACTCCCAGGCCAGCTTCAGGGTTTTCACATTGTCACGATTGATGTCAGTCAGCGTGGAATAGCGGTTGCCGCCAGCATCGCCACCGTACCAGGGCCATTCCTGTAGTTTGGATTGCGGCGGCGCCGCCAAGAGGACGACGGGCGCGAAGATGACGGCCAGAGAACGGTTTCGGATCATGAATGACTATCCCTTGATTTCCAATTTATTTGGAAGCTGCTCGATTTTGTTGAGACTTGCTGAAGGCGGTGACAGGGGCGCTTGGCAACCCAATGCCGCTTACTTTGGACATCTGCCGCGGGCTTCCAACTAGCGCTCGCCTGGTGCGAAGACTTGCCCATGGCCCGAAATAGCCGCCTGAAAAGCGGCTGCAGGCAGGATTGCCTGCCCCACAAAAGTAAGTGGGGCGGCTTCATAAGGTTTGCGCTATGTGGCTGGAACTGCGGAGCGTCAGAGCTACAAAGGTGATGGTTGCATTAGTGCATCCGCCCGTAGGCAGCGTGGGAGCTCCCACTGCAAAGAGATTCTGGTGATCGTGCGTGCGGCCGTAACTGTCGCAGACGCTTTGGGAAGGATCGTTTCCCATTCTACAGCCGCCGGACGGATGATCCTGGTAATCACTCTTGGAGACAGAGAGAATTTTCGTGCCGTTGGCCTTCGCCATTTTTTCATAAATGGCCCGGACGTGCGCTTCCGTGGCGGCGTCACGCGCCTCAGCGGCTGGATCCATGCGATGAACGATCTTGGGCATCGGGTCGCCCAGATGGTTCCGGTTGTCCGGGTCAAGAGTGAGGCTGCTCTCGCGCGATGGGTGAGTGTCATAGTACATGCGCACGCGCGCGACGCCATGCGCCGTTCGCGAGCGCCAATCGTTCACCAGAGCGTCGCCAAAAAGATACTCTCCCTTTTCCGATTTCAATCGCGGACGCCGCCCCGAAGCACTTTCGAAGATCTGAATATCGTGGCGCACGAAAGGCTTCCCCGGGGCGCATCGGAAATATTCGCGGGAGATGAGAGGGTAAGGCTCGTTCATTCCGGGATAAAGCTTCTTATCTACCTCCATCTGCGCGGTGATGAAGTAGTGACCGGTCATGTAGCGCCCTACCAGGCCGGAGCTGTTGGCTAGTCCGTTCGGAAACCGAGAAGTCTGTGAGCTCAACAGAAGATGCGGAGTCCAGGCGTAGCCGGATGCGACAACGAACAATCGAGCGCGATACTCAACCGGTTCACCCGGGCGTTCCGCATGAAAACCTGTAGCGGCGACGATTGTGTTGTTCCGATCGTGAGGAATCAGGCGGCGGATCAACGTGCGATCATGCAGGGTGATCTTCTTTGTCGCCAGTAGCTGCTTGTAGGTGTAGTCCGGAGAGTAGCGCGCCCCGGTGGGGCAGATAGTGCAGGTATTGCAGCGCTGGCATTCCGGACGGCCGTCATACGCCCTGCTGTTTTTGGCCTGCGGGCACCCTGTGAATGGGATGCCTGAGCGTTCCGCCCACGCCTTGATCTCCGCCAGGTTGTAGGTGAGCGGCATCAGCGGCATCGGGTAGGGTTCGGAGCGCTTGTCTTCCGGATGGGGACTCGGCTCGCCAGAGACTCCGATACGGCGCTCGGCCTCGCAACAATACTTTTCCAGTTCGGCCCACTCGATGGGCCAGTCGGTTGCCAGGCCATATAGGGAATGGAGCCGGAGATCTTCCTCGGAGAAGCGGTTCGCGTGGCCTTGCCAGTGCATGGCAGATCCGCCCACCGCCATGGTGCGGCTGATGACCCCAAGCCCGCCCTGGTCCTCGATAAAATCGCCCGGCCATGCATTCTCTCCGTAGAGCGAGGACCGCCTCCGGTAACTCATCCGATTTTCGGCGTCGAAAAGACGCCTGCCCGCCTCGACAATGGTGATGCTGAGGTTGGACTTCAGCTCCGACAGTTTTTGGGCCGCAAAGACCGCGGAGATGCCGCCGCCGACGATGCAGATGTCACTCTCAAAGCTGGGCATTGGCAGTTACCTTCTTCAATGCGGTTGGGATGTTGCCGCAATCTTTAAGCGTGCGGCATTTGTCTTTGCCAATCGCGGCCAGATAGGCGATGTCATTAGCTTCGGAAGTCTGAAAGTAGAACGTCATCAGATCGGACGCGATGTGCGCGCCATCCGGCACAGGCGGCAAGTCTCTGATATTCGCAGCCTGAAACACTTCCGCAATTTTCAGCCTGCGCGCGGCGATGCTGCTTTGCGCGAGCGCTCCGGAGGAAAGCTGGTCAAGCTGATCGAGATAGATCGCCGCGGGCGAAGCCGGCTTGTAACGAATGCGGGTGGAGCCGTACCCGGTCTGCATCTCCGCCCCTGCACGGTACTCTTGAACCCAGCGCACAAACTGCAAGGCTACCGAATCGGTCCCGGCGCGTCCCAGCGACTCGGGAAGCACGGTCGCCGCCAGTGCCTTCAGTGCGGACTCGTGCTTCCCAGGAAAAGTCGCGGTCTGTGCCCGCAATCGCGATCCCTGAAGGGAAACCCACGCGAATAGGCTCTGGATGAGAGTTCTGCGTTGCATTCTTTCTCCTTAATTGCTTGTTGCCTGAGTACTGAAGAAGCCAGATCGGGAGATAACCCTATGCTGGCATGCCGAACTGGGGCGCGCCTCACAGCTGACTAGTTACGAGTTTTGTAGCGACGGAGCTGCGGATGAAATCGGGTAGGTACTCAGAATGTTTATCACTATAACCTGCTTCAGATTGTATTGCAAATAAATTGCGCGCCACGACATCTCGTCCACAGCGATTCCGCAACCGCGTGGGGGCATGTGGGCGTGGATGGGGATCGGGGCTTCATGCGGTTTGCGAGGGTTTTGCGTGGCGATCTGCAGCTAGCCGCGGCTGCGCCTGCGCCACCGTGAGGCCAGGTTTCAACCGCGCGATGGCGCCCGGCAGAAAATTGGCGCTATGCCGCGGCGGAGACGGAAAGGGCGTCGCGGCGAATCCGGCGTTCGCCCACATATCGACGTCCGTAGCCACGGTGCTGCGGGATGGCGGAAGCCGGGCGGCATCACGCCGGCAATGGTATAGGCATCGCCATCCGCGCGGACGCGCTGCCCGAGTACGTGCGGGTCGCCGTCGAAGGACCAGCGCCAAACGCCGTCGCTCAGGATGGCGGATTCCGCGAAATCCTGCGCTTTATCCTCGGGGCCGAACACGCGGCACAATCGCGCATGGACGCCCAGCAGGGGGAAGTAATTGGGACTGACCGCCAGTAACTCAATTCGCTCAGGATGCTCCGTACCAGTCACGTTGGCACCAATGGGCCAGACGGCCGAAACATCCTCGAAGATGCCGCTGCAGTCCTGCAGGTCCCATAACTCGGGAACGGACATACCGACATCGTGGAGCGAGGCGCCGGAGAAGTTATCGACGAGGCGAACCGGAGACTTGCGCAAAGTGCGGAGGCGATAGCGGACGTCTTGAATCGGCGCAATCATATCGGACAGTAAGACGGAGAACGCAGCGCTCCGTTAACCGCCGATGGCGGATCAATCGGTTAGCGAATCGGCTATGACCGGAAACGGACAGTGCAGGCCAGATTTGGGACGGTCCGCGCCGGCGGAAAGACGCGTTCACACGAGTGTGAACGCTGCACGCACGAGTGCGTGCGCCACGGTTTACAATTACTAACTCTTATTGGCCGCCCTGTGTCGGAGTCGACGGCGGTGCGGCTGGCGGCAAATGGTTCCAGTCCGGCGGCTCGACTCCTAACAGGTTGTGGACGAAGTAGTCGTCGCGGTAATGCTCACTGCCGAGTATGCCTACTCCGTGGTTTTGACCCGGTATGTAGAGCATGTCGAAATGTTTGTGAGCCTTGACTAATGCGTTGATTACTTGCATCGAAGAGGCCGGGTCCACGTTACTATCCATCTCGCCGACAATAATCAACGCCTTGCCTTGCAGGCGGTAGGCATTGTCCACGTTTGACGATTCGGCGTACTGCGGCCCCAGCGGCCAGCCCATCCATTGCTCGTTCCACCAGATCTTGTCCATGCGGTTATCGTGACAGCCGCTGTTAGTCACTACCACCTTGTAAAACTCCGGGTGGAATAACATGCCGCCAAGCGAATTCTGACCGCCGGCGGAAGTTCCAAAGATACCTACCCTGGTGACGTCATATGAAGGGTATTTCGCAGCAACTGCTTTATGCCACAGGAGGCGGTCCGGGAACCCCGCGTCGCCCAGGTTCTTATAGGCGACGTCATGGAACGCCTTCGAACGGTTACTGGTTCCCATGCCATCGATATGGACTATGATGAAGCCGAGTTCAGCCATGGCTTGGTCAGGGTCCAAAGCGCTGTAAGTTTTACGGACGAACGATCCCTGCGGACCGGCGTAGATGTTCTCGATAACCGGGTAACTCTTGCCGGGGTCGAAGTTCATCGGCCGAGTGATGGTCCCCCAGATATCGGTCTTGCCGTCCCGCCCCTTGGCGACGAAAACCTCGGGGTATTTAAAGCCCGCGGCCAACAACGCCGAGTCATCGCCCTTGTCGAGATCCATTAACACCTTCTGGTCATCGGTGCGGCGCAGCTGCGCCACCGGCGGCAGATCCACTCGCTGCCAGCTATCCACGTAATACTTGTTATTTTTGGAAAAAGTAACTGTGTGAGTGCCGTCAGCATCGGTCAACTTAGTAAGTCCCGTACCATCGAAGTTAATCCGGCAATACTGAGTAAAATACGGGTCTTGTCCGGGAATCAGGCCGCCGGCCTCGAACCAGATCTGCCGCTTCTCGTCGTCGACGCGGTCCACGTTGCGCACTAACCAGTCACCCCTGGTGATCTGGTTCTTGACTTTGCCGGTAACGCCGTCATAGAGATACAGATGCTCCCAACCGTCGCGCTCCGAGGCCCAGATTATCTCCTTGCCGTCATTCAGATCGTGACGGTACCTTCTACCGGCTGAGAGGCCCGGTCCCAGCATGTTGTAGTAGATGAAAGTCTTGCTCTCTTCGTCGATCAGCGCACGCGCTTTGGCAGTCTGCGCGTCCACTTCAATCACGCGGTAGGCCTGGTGTCCGCGCTGGTTGTATTCGAAGGTAAAAGCGCGGCTATCTTTCCACCAAACCGGTGTAGTGAGATCGTACGCATTGGGGAACAGAGCGTTGTCGATCTCGATTTCCTTCTTAGCAGCGATATCGAAGAGAGCGGGATAGGCGATATCCAGCGCATCGCCGGGTTTGCGGTACAGGATCGAGGAGTGTTTCGGTTGAATCTGATCGGCGGGCGACGATTCGATGTAATGAACCTGGTGATCGAAACCAGGGCGGGTGTGATAGGCCACCAGCTTTTTGGAATCGGGCGACCACGCCACCGACCGCAACGTGTAGCGATTCCCCTCCGAGCCATCGAAGCTCAACGGGGTGGCTGCCTGGGTTGTGCCCGCCGGCCGCAGGAATACGTTGAAATTCTCGATGAGGGCTTCCCATTTGCCGTCGAATGAAGTGCAGACCTGAGTCTCGGCGGGGGTTTGGCCGGGAGCGGTTGCGGCGGCAGCGGCGCCGCGGCCACGGCCGCCGCGTCCCTGTCCTGCCTGCGCCTGTGCGCGAGGAGCGCAACCGGTTTGACCGCGTCCGAAGCCGCCAGGGCCAGCGCCATCTTGCGGCGGAGGCGGTTGATATTCCATGCCGTCTACGGGGTCGCCGCCTTCTTCGGTTGGGGCTTCCGGCGATTCGTCGGCAGTTACATCGTCATCTTCCGACCGAAGAGGCAGGCCAGGAGGCCTGTCCCACTCAGGCGCGCCGCCGCGGGCGCCACGGCCGCCAACGGGCTGGGGGATGGCTCCGCCCTTGGTGCAGGTGTAGTCCGTCAGGCTGCATTTGTACATGGAGCCGCCCGCGCCAAACTCGATGGCGCTCTCACCATTGGTAAACGTCAGCGGCGCAGTCATCGCCGGCCCGGCGGCGCCGCGTCCGCCACCGCCGCCGCGTCCACCCGCTGGCGGCGCAAATGGCAGAGCCAGCGCGGTGTATTGGCGGCCGGTAACTGAGGAAATCGCGGCCGCGAGTTTCGCGTGGTCGAAAGCGAGTTTCTTCGCGCCTGTCTCGGCATACACCATCTCGAACTCCGCGCCGCCCTTGACTGTCCGGGTGTACCAGAAGTGTTCGGTCTCGCCGATCCAATTAGGGGCTCCCGGAACATTCACTACCAGGTCCTGCGATCTTTCTCGAAGGCCTTCGCCGCGCTGATAATCGGCCAGGGTCCCCTGCGCCCATATCATACAGGGCAACAGAACCAGTGAGGAACAAGCGATGAGTCTCATATCTTCTCCTAACTCAGGCAAACGGTTGATCGATGGCCGGCGCTTGCCTGGTGAAGGTGCGCGCGCCGTCCCCGGTGATGTACATACAGTCTTCCAGACGAACGCCGAACTCGCCGTAAATGGCGATCATGGGCTCGTCGCTGAACGTCATACCCGGCTGCAGCTTCAACTTATTGCCGCGCACCAGGTAAGGCCACTCGTGAATATCGAGGCCAATGCCGTGACCGGTCCTATGCGGCAAGCCGGGCACTTTGTAATCGGGTCCAAATCCAAAATCGGTGATGACTTTGCGCGCCGCCGCGTCTACCGATTCGCAGGTTGCGCCGGGCTTGGCGGCCGCCAGCGCCGCATTCTGCGCTTTACGCTCCAACTCCCAAATCTGCTTCTGCCGCGCCGTAGGCTTACCGAAGATCATGGTGCGGGTGATGTCCGACTGATACCCTTCCACCGAGCAACCATCGTCGAACAAAACAAGGTCCCCCGGTTGCAGCTTCTGCGGCTGAATGCTGCCATGGGGAAAGGCAGTGTACTTACCGAAACTTACCGCCGCTTCGCCAGTGTAGCCTAAGGCGCGATACGCCGCCGCAATGTTGCCGCTTAGCTCATACTGAGTCATGCCTTCCTGCAGTGTCTCTATGCCCGCTTTGTAAGCCGCAATAGTTACGTTGTTAGCGTGCTGCATCAGAGCCAGCTCGGCCGGCGATTTGACCGACCGGCAGCCGCCGGTTACAGGCGTGCCACTGACGAATTTCAGCTTCGGCGCCGACTTACGCAATCCATCGAATACCGAGAACTTGACCTGCTCTTCAAGACCTACGGTATTACTCGCTCCACGATCCTTCAGCGCCTGCGCCACGGCTGCGAATTCTCCACCGGCTTCGCTCCAGCTGCGTACTTCGCCCATGCCGGAGTTAGCGTGGGTCTTTTCCTCGTCAGCCTTTGGCGCCACCCACAGCAGATCCCCTCTTACAGGAAGAATCAACCCGGCGAGTCCGGACACGCGCAATCGCACTCCCGTGAAGTAGAAGACACTCGATCCGGGCTCGCAGAAGACCGCATCCATACCGTTCTGACGCATGAGTGAGCGTGCCTTCTCTATGCGCGCAAGTCTCTCGTCCGCGGCGATGGGCTGTACGTCGTCAGTCATCGGCTTCAACTTCCGAATGGCTGCCGGCGGACTGGAATTCTGCGCCGCCGACATACCGGCAAGCTCACGAGCCAAACCAGCCGCGGCTGTTCCCAGGAATAATCTCCGGTTCATACAGCCTTCCGCGCAGGATTCACCAGCGCATACACCAGTGCGCCGACGATTACGATCACCAAACCCGGCCAAGTGGTCGCCGGGCGGTATGCAAAGAGCATGCCCAGCACCATGGCGGCGCCAGCGATATAGAAGATAGGCACAAGCGGATACAATGGCACCTTATACGGCCGCTCCAGATCGGGCCGCGTTTGCCGGAGACGCATCACTCCAGCGATAGTCAGTATGTAGAAGATCAACGCCGCCGAAACAACATAATCGAGAAGGTTGCTGTATAGGTTGCCGTACTTCTGAGTCGCAGTATCGTAAGTCCGGGGTAACACTAGAAATGACGCCCAGAGCCCCTGCACCAGCAGCGACCATCCAGGAACGCGCGCCTTGTTCAAGACTCCGGCGGGCGCGAAAAACAGTTTGTCTTTGGCCATGGCGTAGTAAGCGCGCGGACCCGCCAGCACCAGGCTGTTGACGCACCCGAATGTCGAAATCATAATGGCGACGGCCATCAGAATGGCGCCGTATCCGGGGAATATGTGTTCCAAGGTTGCAGTGGCTACGCGGTCGGCAGGGGCATTCTGGATCGCGGGCAGCGGCAGCACCACCATATAAGCCACGTTCGCCAGACAATAGAGCGTCAGCACGATGCCGGTTCCGAGGATCAGCGCTTTCGGCAGCGTGCGTTTCGGATCGCGCACTTCAGCCGCGATAAACGTGATGTCGTGCCACGAATCGGCCGCAAACATGGACCCCGATTGCGCCACGCAGAGCGCTACGAGCAAGCCGAACACGCTGCCGGCGGCCACGCCCAGCGAAGGGTCGAAGGCGCCGAAGCGGAACATATCGGTGAAATTCACGTGCACCGCCTCGGCGTTCCACCCGAGAAACAATCCCGCCAGAATGAGCGCCGCCAGCGCCACGGTCTTCGCCGATGTGAAGATGTTCTGCACGATTTTGCCATATTCCAGGCCGCGGCTGTTGGTCCAGGTGAGCAGCACGATCACCGCGATGGC
>Ga0116129_1000164_pt1 | contig 48009 bp, 54 predicted proteins | sample June2015DPH_17_2_FD_89732 | JGI IMG/M metagenome (GOLD analysis project Ga0116129, IMG submission 89732) | Peatland microbial communities from SPRUCE experiment site at the Marcell Experimental Forest, Minnesota, USA - June2015DPH_17_10 | ecosystem: Environmental > Terrestrial > Soil > Wetlands... | reverse complement strand
TCGCTGCTCCCACGTGCGATCAGTGGACTGTTCAGCCTGGACATGCTTCACAGCGCGTATCAGCAGTTCCCGGAGGTGAAGAGGGCCTGGGATGCCGGGGACGCGCCGGCGGCTGCGCAGGCGTTGACGAAAGCCGCGGCGACGGGCGCACTTGGCGTGCTGGCCGGTGTTCATGCAGCACGCGGCGAGGCGAGAGCTGCGGATCCGAGGGAAACGCCGCTCGAATCGGCTAAAGCTGGTGCGCAGGCTCTGACTCCGCCGGCGGACGAACTGACTCCCGACTCGTTCATGGAGTCGCAGCCTCAGCGCCGCGTAACTGGCTCGAGCAACATTCCACTGAACGCTCACGGTCGTGCGCAGTCGGCGGACCTGGCGCAACGGACTGCGGGGCAGTTCACGCAAATCAACACCAGTCCTATGGATCGCGCGCGTGAAACCGCTTTCACGGTCGCAGAAACGAATCCCGACGCAAAAGGAGTAGTGAGCGACCCGCTCGGGCCCTGGAAGCTCGGCGAACATGAAGCGATGCCGGCGGAACGGGAAGCCCCGGCGATCGAGAAGCGCATCACGGAAACACCGGATGAGCCCCCTCCCGGGCGCGGTCCAGCGTCGACCGATGACGGGGAGAGTTTCAATACCGCGAAGGACCGCATCCTCAGCGAGGTGCAGAAGCAGGCGACGGACATCCAACCTGGTGAAAGTGTGCTGAACGTGACGCACGGGCGCCAGCTCCGGATTGTCGACGCGTGCGCGAAGGCTGGCTTCCCAGATGACAAGTCGATCGATCTCGACACGATGACGAAGGAAGGCGACTGGGCGAAGCCTGGTCAGTTGATGCGTCTGACGGACAAAGGGCTCGAACCGGTGGAGGATGGGACGCAGGGCGGTCTTCACTTCGTGCGCCACGGGGACACGAATTTCAGCATGGATGAGTCTGCAAACCCAGCTGATGATATCAGTCCCGAAAGCAAACCACTCTGGGAAATGTCTCGCGATGAGCTCTCCGCCGAAGAGCAGAGCGCTAAGGACCGCGATAATAACGACTTGGTTGAACTGTTCGGGGCTGATGGCGCTGACCGGTATAAACGGCTGGAGCGCGTCTCCAACAGCAGCAGCCGAAGCGATCGCGAAACGAGCGCGGCCCGGGACGAGATGGACAAGATGGAAGGCTCTCTCTCGGAGCAGCAGCGCAACCGGCTTTTCGGAATTGGGGATGCTCGCCCGCAGCTTGACGACATTCGTGAGTATCGGCAGGCGCTCGGACGTCTCGACTGGAGTTCCCCAAAAGCCTTGGGTGATTCGCTTAAATGGGCGGTAACCGGGATCGGCGATAAAGAGAATCCTGCCGATATGACGCAGGGCGAGAGGGTGCGATACGCGCAGCTTCGGTCAGCGATGAGTGAGGCAGCTCGCCTCGGATGGGATCCGGAAGAGATCAGCCAGGCGGCGCTCAAGGGATCTGCTGAACGCTTTCATTCGAGTGATGCGCCTTTCATGTTGAGGCGATACCTGCAACGAGGCCGTGCGTCGGCAGTTCCGGAGCGGATTGAAGCTCCGCGACGTGAGCCTGCCACGCCTTCGCTGTATGGCCGGGAGGCGTCGGTCGCGGTGCCTGGTGAATCGACGCGCTATCCGGCGCGCTACGCAGTCCGGGAACTGTCCGACGTCCAGGCCTCGCACAACCCTTCGAGCTTCGCGGAGAATCCACTCTATGAGCACACGAACGATCGCGACTACAGCCGTGCGGGCAACGCGACGCGGGTTATCAAGAATGCATCGGAGGGGACTTTTGATCCGGAGTTCCTGACGACGGACAGCCCGACGGCGGAGCATGGGACGCCAGTGATCGATGCGAACGGAAACGCGCTGGGCGGGAATTCGCGCACGATGTCGCTTTCGCGGGTCTACGGCCGCGGTGGTGAGGATGCGGCGCGGTATCAGGCGCAACTGTTGCAGAAAGCGCATCAGTTCGGCATCGATTCATCGGAGCTCGCCAGGTTCAAGCGGCCGGTGCTGGTCCGGGAATTGACGGGCGACGTCGACCCGCAAAAAGCCATCACGGATTTCAATAAAACGGCCGCGGCTGACTTGACTCCAGAAGAGCGGGCGGTTTCCGATGGTCGCCGCATGTCGCCGAAGACCATCTCTGAAATCGGATCCCGCCTCGATGATCTGGGCGAAGGAGGGACGCTCGCCTCGGCCCTACGTGGCGAGGACGGGACGGACATCTTGAACCAGCTCGTCAAGGACGGAGTTCTGACGGAGCAGGAAAAGGGCGGTTACCTCGATGATCGCGGCGCTCTGACTCCTGAGGCGAAGGCGCGGATCGGCAAGGCGCTCGTTGGCCGTCTATACGAGAATCCGGCGGACTTTCGCGCGACGACTCCGGAAATGCGGGCGAAGCTTGAACGAATCGCGCCGCAGATTCTTCGCGTCGAAGGCCGCGACGACTGGGCGCTCACAGATAAGCTACGGGAAGCCGTGGCGCTCGCTGAGGATGCCCGGGCGCACAAGCTGAGCGCGGCGGACCAGGCGCGGCATGATTCGATCTGGAAGGACCAAAAGAGCTATTCTCCTGAAGCGGTCCGGATGGCCGAAACGTTGGAACAGCACCCGGTGAAGGCGGCGGCCGCTTTCCGTAGGTATGCCAACGATGAGGCACTCTCGCGTCCAGGGTCGCAGGAGAGCATGTTCAAGCCGCCTACGCAGGCGGAGGCTTTCGCGGACGCTTTTAAGCCCGTTGCGCGGTCGGCCGGCGAACGTGGCTCGATCAATCCGGAACTACTCACTCTGGGCGCTGATAAATTCGTGCGCGAGGACGTGATTCCCGCCGTTAAACGCGTTGCCGGTGACCTAGTGGAGGCGAAGGACCAGATTGAGAAGCTGGTGGCTCCCACGCTGCGCAGTGAGTCGGCGATGGCCATGGGCTTGAGTCTTCGGCAACGCATGGCACAATTCGCGCGGCGATTCGATCAGGGGCAGGAACGGCTCCGGACGGCGGAAAGGTTCTTTCGCGATCGCTCGGCCGAGGAAAACTACAAGTTCATCGACAACATCGAGAAGGGTCGAAAGCAGGGCGATGAAAACCTGGACGCGATCGCGGGTGTGTTCGGGAAGATGCTCGACCAGCGCCGGCGCGAGGTTCAGGCACTCGGCGAAGGAGCACTCGAACGTTTCTATCAGCACTACTTCCCGCACGTGTTCGAGCGTCCAGAGAAGGCGGCACAGTTCGTGAATTCGTTCTTTGGTGGAAGACGCAGTATGGAAGGTCCGAAATCGTTCCTGAAGCATCGCGAGTTCCCGACGTTCGAGGAGGCGCTGAAGGCCGGCATGAAGCCGGTGAGTGACAATCCCGTGCGCCTGGTGCTGATGAAAGTGCGAGAGATGGACCGTTATCTGATGGCGCACGCTGTTCTTCGGGACATGGGCGATAACGGCTTTGCGAAGCGGGTAGCAGTTGCCGGAGAAGATCCGCGGCAAATGAAACTCGATGGCGAGCTCGTCCCTTCGAAGTGGATGGTCCCTTCGAAAAATGATCTCCCCGAAAACTTCAAATCGATTGCGGATCCGGTTGGCGGCGGAAAGTGGTATGCGGAGGAAGGCGCGGCGCAGGTCCTGAATAATTACCTCACTCCAGGGCTTCGAGGGAAGAGCGGACTGTACAGAATCGCCATGGGGTTGAACAACACCATGAATCAGTCGAACCTGGGGCTTAGCGCGTTCCACTTGACGGCGGAGTCCATCAACTCCGTGGTTTCGAGGGTGGCGTTGGGACTCCTACGAGCCCGGCATGGCGATCTGTCGGGAGCAGCTTTCCGATTGGCAACGTCTCCAGCGGCGCCGTTTATTGACTATTTCCAGGGCTCGAAGGTGCTGCGCGAATGGTATAAGCCGGGTGCGCCCGGCGCGCCGATCGCGGCGATTACGGACGCGCTGATGAAGGGTGGCGGCCGCGCGAAGATGGACGAGTTCTACGCGAACAACATGGCCGAAAAGATGATGACGGCCTTCCGGAGCGGTAACTTCATCGGCGGCGCGCTGCGTTCGCCGTTTGCGGGCCTCGAGGCCGTGTCGAAGCCTCTGATGACGACCTGGTCCCACGGCTGAAACTGGGAGCATTCTCCGACATGGCGGCGCATGAGATGGATAAGCTCGGGCCCGGTGCAAGCGTCGAGCAGACGCGCGCCGCTATGGCCGGAGCCTGGGACTCGGTTGAAAACCGGTTCGGCGAGATGACGTACGACAACCTGTTTTGGAATCGTACCTTCAAGGATCTGTCGATGCTGGCTGTCCGTTCCGTGGGCTGGAATCTGGGGACGATCCGCGAGCTGGCCGGCGCCGGCGTCGACGCGGCGAACATTATCCGCGGGCGAGCGCCCGAAAATGAGCATCGGCTGGCATATGCAGTGGCGTTGCCGATCGTTGCCGGCTTGATGGGTGCGATCTACCAGCACGCGCACACCGGCAAAGGTCCGCAGGAGCTGAAGGATTACTTCTTCCCGGAGCGCGAGGACGGAAAGCGGTACGCGATGCCGACGTATGTGAAGGACGCCTATCACTACGCCACGGACCCATTGCGCACCATCGAGAACAAGACTGGGCCGCTGGTCAACACGGTTTCGGAGATGCTGCACAACCGGGATTATTACGACCGGCCGATTCGGAACGCGGACGATCCGCTCGTGAAGCAGCTCGGACAGGAGGCCGGTTTTGTCGGCCGGCAGATGCTGCCTTTTACACTTCAGCAGTATTTTGGTAACGGGAAGAAGAAGCCGGTCGAGGAGACTAATCCGGAGCACAAGGTCGAGAACTTCCTTGGCATACAGAGAGCTCCTGGTGAGCTCCAGCCTGGATACAAGCCGCGAAAAGGGACGCACTCGAAGTAATATAAGGCCAAAGGTGAATCAAAGTGGAAGGGCTGACTGAGGCCGAGTTGGCGGAGTGGACCGCTCATATAGAGGCTGAAGCGGCCGCTCGAGGCTGGGAGCGCGTGTGTCCCGGTTCGGACTGTCAGATCTGTCGCGGGTTCGGGCGTATCCCTCTTGATCAAAAGTTTTGGTCGCCGTGCGTGGGCTCGGACTTGTCGCACTGCCTCGCGGGCGCGGAAGTGAAGCGGCGCGAGGAACACTGCGATGTGTGTAACGATGCGGGAATATACGAGACGCCGGGAGGGTGGGAACTGTGCAACTGCGCCCATGCGGCCCGTAAGATCGAGGAACGACCGGACATCCTTCAGTTATTGAAAAAATTGGGAGGCAACGCGAGCAGTTTTACTATGTGAGTGTTGATATTCGGGCCGGCCCTGGGCTCTTAGTTCGACGCGTTGGATTCAGCGAACTTTAGGTGCGCGTCCACTTCAGCGGTCCAGGCTCGACCTGCGCACCAGCTTGGATTGCGGCGCGGACCTTTTCCCGGTATTTCGCGGCTGCTTCCTCAAGCGCCCGAAGCTCCCCCAACTCCGTCTGAGAAATCGTCTTTAGGTCCGTCGCATCCGACGCTACGAGCGACGCCCACGTGCGATAGGCCTCGGCGTCCTTCTTGGCTCCTGAAATGATCTTATGGTGCTGAAACAGCTTGCGAGTCGCTGGATCACGTCCTAACGGAACGGTCACATACCATCGCCGATTTCCACAGTTCACGATGCCTGGCGATTGTTTCGTGTTGAACGACCTCGGTGCGTATCTTCCGAGCATATGTCCGCACCGTTGGCAAAGCAGTGTGGACGAGTTCAGGCGATCGGGTTCATTTGCGCGCGTCTGGCATCGCGGACACCCATACTTAGGCTCGCCCATTTATCGCTCTCGCGTTGGCTTCTTCGCCTTCCGCTTCGCGGCGCTAGCCGAGGCCGCTTTCTTCGCCCGCTCGGTGCGCTCTTCTCGCGTCATAGTTTCGAGCGAACGCTTGCCGCCCTTCGATCCGAACCGGCTTAACTCGTTACTTCGCTTCAGTTCCTGTGATTTGCGTGTTGGCATCGGATGCGTGAATTAATAGACTGGACGTTTTCAAATGTCGCGACAGCACGATCGCACGAAGGCATTATGTGATCACCTTAGCACGTAAAATAGGACTTGACAAGCTAAGCCAAGCGAATTATTATTGGTCTGGAAATAAGACGGGCCTGGAATCGGCGCCAACCGATACCAAGCCCTGAACGACACGAAAGAGGCCTTTCATGACGTCTGTATTTCAGACTATCACTCCATTTTTGCCGGAGCGTTCCGAATTGAACGCGCTCGCTCTGGCCGATCCTATCCATTTTCAAGATGCCGGCGAACCCGCGGCTGAACAGTACGACTCCTTCGATCAACTCTTTGATCCTGACAATTTCCGCGATCTCGGGGGATTGGGGGTTGAACCACGATGAAACGGGCCGGGGTGTCGCGCTGCCCACGAAAAGGAGACGAAAACATCATGGAAAAATGTATCGCCAACGCAATCGAACTGCCGGAAACATCGAAACAGAAAGCATTCAAGAAGGCCACTACAGCCAGTGCCGCCAAGCTCAAGGAGACCGTCTTCTCATTGGAGAAGGCTGTGACCCAAGCCGTTCGAATCAAGAAGGCCAGAATGCAGAGCGCGAGAACCAAAAGCGCCGAGCGAATGAGGTCTGGCTTCCGCAAAACAATGAAAATAGCGACCACCAAGATCCTGGCTGCCCACAGCTGCGGAGACCTCAGGGATGACGATCTATTGTTCCTGGTGAATGATTTACGGGAGAGCGTGGAAGTCGTCGAATCAACGGCATACAATACCCTCACTCCGGGCTGCGCACTTGACGGTTTTTCCTTCAGGGAACTTGGCCATTTGCACTACGGTTCGCCGACCAATCCCAGCGCTCGTAAGATCCTCATGGCCGTCGAAAGCGGGTTATTCGAGCAGAATTTTAGGAGCAAACTCGCCGCGAAGGCTGCTCGTGTTAAGCGTGACCGCAAGAACGAGGAGGTGGACCGTGGATAGCCAACGTGAGCGTTTCCGCAAGGCAGCTCTGTTCGCGGAGCACCAACTCTCCGGTAGAAGCCTTCAGGCGTTAGCTTGCACGATCGAGGCGTATCTCGCCGTGGACGAACGCGCGTTCTTTCCGCGAAATAACTGGGGAATCGAGTTAATGAAAAGGGCGTACAAGTTCGCACGGAATCGGATGCTGCGCGAGCAGGGCTACTCGGAGAGTGACATTAAGGCACTCAAGGCCATGGGTGTGGCGCTGTGAGTGCGCCTGCTCCCCGCGACAGCGAGCCGCAGCTTCGCGAATTGCGGGAATTCGTGACGCGGCGCCTCGCACCGGATTCTGTGAGTCCGGCCAGCAGACTGCTGCTCACTGTTCTCGCCGGCGTTGCCGAATTCGAACGTGAAATGGCACGCGCACGGGGAAAGTCTGTCTCGCGAGCCAGGCGCTTTCAACGTGAGGAACTGATCAGGTTGCGCGAAATTGAAGGGCTGAGCTGGCGTGCGATTGCGAGGCAGCTGCGCGCTCCGGTTTCGACCGTCAGGAGTGTCTATGGTGCCTGTGCCGCGGTTTCGCCGCGGAAGGCTCCGAGGAAGGCGGAACGGATCCGGATGGGCTCGGCGCGCGCTGCAGCATAGCCGGATTCACCGCCTCATTCAATCGAAAAGATCCCGCTGTGCATCCGCCATAAAGATCAGCACTGCGGCCTGATAGGCGTAGAAGTTGGTCCTCATGGTCGCCTTAAATGCTGGTACTTCCAGCTCTCGATTGCAGCTCGAGCAGACGAGCCAGGTCTCGTCCGCCGAGTTACGATTGCGCCCATACCAATGATCGAACTCCGCACCGGGAAGCTTTCCGTTCCCATCGCAGACCTTGGCTTGCTGGCAGCATGGACACCATCCGGCTCTTCGCTCCAGTGTCACGCGAACGTGGAGGGGTAGCGGAAGGTTATCGAGAATGGCTGCGACGCCGGCCGAGAGAAAGCCAAGCGTGCGCTCAATTCGATTTCTGTCCGGATCTTCAATTGGGCGCCCGCCAACAGGCGCCGGGAGTAGCGGCAGTTCGGTTTGCTGAAACATGACAGCAGAATATTCGAAAGCGAAACTGTTCGGCTTGACGATAGCCGGATGTTGCTGAATTCGTGGCGGTTCAGGCTATGAATCGCTGCCTGCCTTCGGCAAGCTCTTCGGCGACCGCGCTGCTATCTTCGCGCGCCATCGCGAGTGCGTTCACTATTCCGTTTCTAAGGGAGGCCGCAGTCCGCTCGTGGCGCATTCCTTCGGCGATGAGCGTCAGGTGGATTACTCGTCTCGATAACTGAAATCGATTCGCCAGCACTGCTGTTAAATCGCGCACGTCGCCGGTCACAGCGAGCTCGCAGGCTTGCTCCCAGATTCTTCGGCGCACGGCGTCCAGGGGCAACCGCGGAGAGGCATTCGATGCGCGGGAGGGAGGCTTACGTTCTACTTCGCAACGGACAGGCACACCTCAGGATATGCAGACTGTGTGCAATTTGAGAAGGTGTGCGGATTTTTTCCCCGCACGGTCAAACATTTCTTGCCGCTCATGTTTCCTGCAGCTACAATGGGTGTGTAAAGCACCCACGGCCGCCGAACCCTGGCCTAATTAACCAGGGCGAAGACAGGTTCCCTGATCTGTCGCGGCGGCCGAGTCCAAAAGCTTCAGGGCGCAGCAGGGAGCGATATGTCGGCGGCGGCCAAAAAAGCGTACAGAAGAGCGAAGAGAGCTTTTATAGAAAAGGCGTCGGAGGAAGCCCTTCGCTCGTGTGACTCAGACACAGCCTTCGAGCAATTGTTAGACGACGCGCAGAGTTACAGCGACAAAATTTTCACGCAGGCCCAAACAGATAATTCGAACTCCGGTTCGGATGATCCGGAGAATTGGCCCTATAATCGGCGTCTTTTGGAACGCACGTGGGAAGCAAAGAGAGAGTTTGCCAGAACGCGGTTCTCAAAGCAGTCGATGTCGCCGAACGAGCTCGCGCTCGATGCCGCGGATGCCAATAAACTGCAACCTATCCCCATTCATTTCGTGTCTGAGATTGAGGGGCCGCTCTTCGATTGGGTGCGCAAAGAATTCGCTAAATTAGCGAATCCCTTTGATTCTTCGTCGGTGCGCGATGTCCTCAATAGGGCCGTGCATCCCGACACGTGGTTGAAACCGCCTTCGGAGCAGGCGCGAAGGGAACTTAGAGAAATTGGCTGGGTAGCCGGAGACGATCGATCTATCGCTTACGTCGGTGATGGCACGAAGCGCCGACTGGCTTCTGCCGAAACCAGGGCAATGTTTCTACCGCATGACGAGGCCACCCGATTGGCATACGAGGCGGGGATAATGATCCCACCTCAGGCGCGCCCAGCCATTCGAGAAAAGCTGCGCGCCATGCTGGAGGCTGAACAGAGCAGCCTTCAAACCCTCGATCAATCGCTGCAGAAAGAGACAGCCGAACTACTCGGCAGGCGCCCTCAGAATCCTATCAGGGCTCGGGCGACGTCGCGCAGCCACGCCGTTTATGGCGAGAAAATCAAGACATTGCGCGGCGAGCAGTCACAAGCGGCGTTCGCGCGCATATGCGGCGGTATCTCGGTAGACACGCTACAAAGGGCGGAGCTTAGTAATTCTGCGACCCTTCGAACCTTACACAGAATTCTCAACTCTCGCCCCGCTAAAGCTATAAAACTAAAGCTTATAGACCTTCAAAAAAACACACCGCAATAGACCGCAAACCACGGAATTTTGCGGCTACTTGCGGTTTTTCCTCGTTTACTATCGTCATCGTGAAGCAGGAAAACAAATCAAAAAAGCCACAGCGAGAATTTGGCACCGAAGGCGACGTGGAAAGGATCACGGGCCGAAAAAAGCGAACTCTTCAGAAGGACCGCTGTTTCGGGCGCGGGTTTCCCTTTTTTCGCGTCGGGCGCTCGATTCTCTACGACCTCAATGAGGTTCGCCGCTTAATCCGCGCCAACCGCGTCGAAGTGAACCGCGGAGGTGACCGTGCGGCGTGATCACCGAAAAAAGAGAAAACGCCAGCAACTGATTGCCACATCCAGTGATATAAAGCAACCCTCGCTGTTCGAAGAATCGCGATACTCACATGAGAAACCGGTTTTTGGGAAACGCGCCGCGCCGATTGCAGCGGCCGCTGATCCAGCTTCCTCGCACATAGCGGCGGCTGAATTCACGGCGTCCGGCTCGCGCGGTCGACAGAAATCAGCATTACTGCGATTCCTCCGCCAGCAAACGCGACCGATGACTTCCTTCGAAATCTCCCACATGGCCGGGTTAGATCGCGTGGGAGTGGCGCGTCGCTTGCCGGATTGCGAGCGCGACGGCACGGTGCAGCGGTGCCAGATGCGGGTTTGCGAGATAACCGGGCGACCATCGGTAACGTGGCTCGCGGCAGGCGGTGCAGCATGAAGCCGCGTTCAAAGAACAGGACCCCGCGCACTGAGGCGAAGATGAAGCGGCTCTTTACGTGGCTTCGCTCCTTTGGGGGAAAGGTTTTTCCGAAGTTAGAGACGATTGAAAAACGCCTCGGATGGAGCGTATCCACCATTCGGCGCCTGCTGGCCGAACTGAGACGCGACGGGAAGATTTCGTGGGATCGGAGAGGCCCGACGTCCTGCATTTATTATCTGCACGATACGCAGCGGATGGAACACTCTTTGGAGCACTCATTGGAACACTCAAGGCCCCGTAGTCTTTTAAGTGAGGTTTTAGAGTTCAGAGGAACCGGAACGGTCGCCGAACGAAAACCAGCGCAACGCGAAGACGCCAGCACGCGGTATATTCGGCGGCTGGAAGCCGAGGAACGAGCCCGGAAGGCTTCAGCATGATCGGAAAACTCCGGGCGGCTCAGGAAGTCCATAGGCTTCGCGGCACAAATTATTTCTCGATGCTCGATGAGGACGGAGTCGCGCAACTGGTGCGGATGCTCACCTACGCCGAGACGGAGTCGATCGCGGTCGTCGTGGTTAACGAGTGGTTGGAATCGCAGACCGAACGGCCAACGCCGGCCGATTTGCGGGCGCTGGTGGCCATCGAGAACGAAGCTTATCGCGAGAGGCTCCGGGCTAGACAAGAGGCCGCGCCGGCCTCCTGGAAATGCACTAAGTGCCAGGACAGCGGCATATGTGGAGGGGCGATTACTGGACCGGGCGCGGAGCCCTGGCGCCCCTGTGACTGCGCCGCGGCGAAGACTCTTCTGTCGTCGAAGCCGTCGGCCGTCGATGACGCGAATGCGGTGCGCGCGAAGTTGCTGCTACTGGCAGCACGGTCACTAAAAGCTGTTTCCTGGGATCGGCGACAGGTTGAAGACATTTACGCCGAATTTCGGAGGGTGGGATGACGCCCACGGTCACCATCTCCGACGCGATCGGCGACGTCATCGCCCGAGGTGGATACTGAAGCTCTTGTCTCCAGTTTCGCTCGCAACACAGCTCGAAGTTTCCGAGCATACGCTCGCGAATTGGCGTGCCGCAGGGACAGGTCCGGCGTACGCTCGCGTAGGCGGGTTGATCAGATATCGAGACAGCGACGTCGCGGAATGGGTAGAATCACGCGTCAGGAGAATGAACGATGCCCCTCAGACAGCGGGACGGGAATTGGCATTATCGGTTTTGGGTCGACGGCCGCGAATACACGGGCAACACCGACTTGGTCGCCACCAAACGCAACAGGACCGCCGCGACGCGGATGGAGGCGAAGTCGCGCGAGCTGGTGATGAGCGGCCGTGCCCACGAACTCAGGCTTCAGGTGCAGCCATTCAGTGATGCCGCGAAGGAATTCTTGACATGGGCAGATGGCGAATACGTGGATCACCCGGCGACAGCGAGGCGACTGCGAACCAGCTTCGTGAGCTTGTCCGCGTATTTCACCAACAAGCCGGTATCGTCGATCCTTCGCGGGCATGTGAACGATTTCAAAGCCTGGCGCCGGAAAGAACACAGCGTGCGTGAAATCACTATCCGGCACGACCTGCACGCGCTCTCCAAGGCTTTCGGTTATTTTGTAGATCACAACTGGGCTCGCGAGAATCCCGTTAAGGGCGTCGAGATTCCCAGCGACAAAGACGCGGTGCGGATCCACGTGTTGTCCGCGGCGGAAGAGGCGCTGTACTTCGAAGCGGCCCGGCGCTTCCCCGCCCTGTACGACCTCGGCCGTTTGATGCTCAATCAGGGATGCCGGCCGGAAGAAATTTTGGAGCTGCAGGTTGCCGATATCGACCTTGAGCGATCAAGAATGACGATTCGGGCTGGGAAATCAAGAGCAGCACGCAGGCAGCTACGGCTCTCCGCCGAGAGTCGAGAGATTTGCGCGCGCCGGGCGATGGCCGCGGCCTCACGCTGGATGTTCGAAGGCAAGGTGCCAGGCACGCGCCTCGCGAAACTGAACGGGCGACACACCGATATTCTCGACGGCTTGGCGACATGCAAGTGCTCACACTCACAAGACCAGCACAAGAGCGGAAAATGCGCCTGCGGGTGCAAGAAGTTCGAGGAAGCGTCGCGCATGGCGTTTGTGCTCTACGATCTCCGGCACACCTTCGCGACGCGCGCCGCGGAGTCAGGAATGCCCGTGGCGACGCTCGCCAGCATCTTGGGCCATGGCGATCTCCGAAGCGTCTCAAAGTACGTTCACGTGCGCCAGGACGCTCAGGATAGGGCCATGGACGCCCTAGAGGAGGCCCGAAACATTTCCGGGGAGAAACGTTCGTCCGGTTTCCGTCCGGTCGAAGGCGCTGAAAAGCGGGATAACGCGGGATCATCCGGGAGGGCCTAAATGACAGAAAAATCAACTAAATTGTTGGAGGCGCGGATCGGAGTCGAACCGACGAATAAAGGTTTTGCAGACCTCTGCCTTACCACTTGGCTACCGCGCCTTTTTGAGGAAAGCCTACTCCACTGATACCGCGCCCGCAGCGCAAAGTCAACTACTTGTTCGGCGTCGGCTGGCCGGGGGGTGCCGTGCTCTTCGTCGAAGGACCACCATGCCGCCAACCGCCGCCGTCCGGTCCACCCGGTCTGCCGCGGCCACCGCGTCCCTGCCGTTTCTTCAACTCCTGCCACTGCTCGTCCGTGAGCACCGTGCGGATTTTCAGATCCATTTGCGACGTGGCGCGAAACAGGTCCGAGCGCGCCGCCGTCAGATGTTCGATCGCGTCGTTCGATTTTCCCTGGTCGACCGGGGACTCATCGAACGCGGATTTCAGCTCATCTTCGGCTTTCCGCCACGTTTCCCGTAGATCGGACACTTTCTTGAAGGAATCCTTGCAAATGGCCGTGATCTGCTTCTGTTGCGCCTCACTCAGATTCAGGTCGCTCGCGAGCTTTCCCTGCCGGCACACCTCGCCCATTGGCATCTGCGCGAACAGCATGCCGGGTAAGAATGCCGCCAAAAAGGCCCATTTAAACATGCAAATTAATTCTGATCCTGCTCAAAAAGCTCATGAATCGGTTGCGCCGCGATCGGCTCCATCGATTGCTCCATCGAGTATACATCGGAGAATAACTGCGTGTCGTCAGCCTCCGGCCTGACCACTTGAGATTGAGAGGCCACCGGCGAAGGCTGATGCGCCACCACTCCCACCGCCACCAGACACGCAGCCGCCGCCAGCGCCGGGACCCACTTCATGCGCGTCTGCTGCCTCTCCCCCATCCGCGCATAGATGTTTCTCCGCTGCGCCGCCAGAAACTCATTAGACTCCGCCTGTGGCTGCGCAGCCATCTCCCGCCGCTCCCGCAACTGGCGGAACCGCTCCGCGCATTCCGCGCAATGGTCGAGATGCCCGGCTGTTTCAATCGAGTAGAGCCGGTCTACCAACTCGTCCGTGGTTAGATGCTTCATTTTGTCGTCCCATCGTAAAGATCGCGCAATTCGACGCGGAGCTTCGTCACCGCGCGGAACATGTGCGCCTTCACCGTTCCTACGTCCAGACCCAGGAGCCTGCCGATTTCCTCCAGGCTCATATCTTCATAATGCCGCAACGTGAACACCGTCCGCTGACGGATCGAAAGTCTTCCCAGCGCCGCCGCCAGCCGCCGCCCGATTTCTCCGGCGAAGCAGCGGTCCTCAGCCTCCGGTGTGCGCGAAGGCGTCATGGACAGAATGGCCGCTTCATCCTCCGACGAAGGCCTGCGCCGCCAGAATTGCCATTTTCGCGACCGCAGACGGTCCAGGCAAGTGTTCACCGCAATCCGTGTCAGCCAGCGCGCCGGATCGTCCAGCTCCTTCGCATCCTCGCGAATCAGCGCTTGATAGGCTTTGAGAAAAACATCCTGGGTAGCTGAATCCGCTTCATCGCGGTCTTGCAGAAAACGTTGGCACAGCCCGTAGACGCGCCTCTGCTCGGACGTCATCCACGCCCCGAAGTCGCGCACCAGTATCGATTCCGTCTGTTCGGCCAACAGAGGCTCGGCCATTAGCCCCATCATATCCTGTCCATCTCTAATGACGGCTCTATTTTAGAACGGTTTACCGTTACTGCGCGCCGAACGCCGCCACCGATGTGGCCATTAAGGCATTGGATTCGTGTCCGTTACGATGCCCCACTCCCACCTCATCTAAGAACTTCGAGATGGTCAGACGAGTGTCCGCCGGCGGAATGGCAGGTGATGATACCGCGGCCGCCGTCGCCAGGGCCGGCTTGGCGAACACCGATTCCTTGGGCAACTGATCGAGGTCCGTTCCCTCTTCGACAATCATCTCGTGCTCGATCCAGTTCGACAGAGGAATGTTGCGGAAAAACAGCCGCTCCTGCATCACCATGGTCTTTTTTGACGCCGTAAGTGATTTGCTTTCACGCGCATAGCTACGTTCCTCGACGTGGAAATCATGCATGAATTCGTCCATCGCGATGCGCTTGGTGGCCTCTTCGGTGGCCTTAATCCGCTCCTCCATGGTGATTTTCTGGGAGCTGATCGTCGCCCGAGCCTCCGCTAGCGACTCGCGCTCCTTCGCCAATGCGACTTCCATCCGTGCCTGCATGATGTAGAACGACAACAATGCGCTCCCTCCGGCCACAAACACCGGCAGGAACATCCACAAGAATGCTTCCATGTGCATACTGTGAATCTATCGGACGAGTATGGGAAGAAAGTTAGGGGAGTAGGCGAAAAACCTTAGTCATACTACACCAGTCGGCTATCCTTCTTGCGACCCGTCGACTTTCGCGCCGCTCAGCAGCGCAATCAGTTGTTTGAAATCGAAATGCCCCAAAGCCCGGAAAATCGCGCCCACACGGAAGCCAAAACCGGCCATAAACCCGTAATATTTGCCAATAAATGCCGCCGCGCCGCCCGCGCGATCCGCCGCCAGCAAACCCTTTGCAGCCGAAGCCGAGCTATCCCCATGCCGCACGGCCCGTATCGATGGATACAGGCGAATTTTCTTGACGCCGCGCCGGATCTGCATCGCCAGATCCGCATCAGCCCAAAATTCGCCATACCGCTCGTCGAAATAATTCATCCCTTTGACAAATTGCTTGCGAACCAGCAGCGCATCGCGCTTCGCGTACTCCACGTTGACGCTCTCGGCTTCGAGGTCGATCGCCACCGGCTGCATTTCGCCTTTGAACGACTCCGCCGTCGGAAATTTATAAATTCGCGCCGCCGGCTTGCCGTTTTCATCCACCAATAAAGGACAGACCGCCGCCGCATCGGAATCCTGCTCCAGCCGATCCGCCAGCTTCTGCACCGCATCCGGCGCCACCTCGACATCGGGCGACAGGTAAAACATCAGATCGCCCTTCGCCGTGCGCGTGCCGATGTTCATCGCTTTAGTCGCTCCAAAATTGTGCGGCAGGCGAAGCGCAATAATCGCTGGAAATTCAGTATCGAGCTGCGCACTGCCGTCCTGGCTGCCCAGATCCACCACCAGGATTTCAAGCCGCTCGCGATCGGTCGAGCCCTCGAGGGCAGCCACTGCCCTCCGCAACGCTTCGATCTGATTACAAGCGACGATAATCGCCGACACTCGTGGCCCTAAAGGCTCTTCTACAGGAACATTCATGCGGATCAGTGTCTAGCTTACCAGCGTTTACCAGAGGTGATGAACCAGCGGCCCGATCTTTTCCTGGTAAATTTTCGCGATCGCCGCCATGCTGGCATCGCTGATGGGCGGCAAATCGGAAGCGGCGCAATTTTCCTCGGCCTGGGCGGGCCGCTTGGCGCCGGGAATCGCGCAGGAAACCGCCGGAAACATCAGGATCCAGCGCAGCGCGAACTGCGCCATCGTGATTCCCGCCGGAACCAGCCGCCGAATCTCTTCCACAGCATCCAGCGCCGTCTCATAATCGACACCGGAAAACGTCTCGCCCCGATCGAACGCTTCCCCGTGGCGATTGAAACTCCGATGATCGTCTTTTTCGAATTTAGAATTGCGCATCAGCTTGCCGCTCAGCAGGCCGCTTGCCAGCGGAACGCGCGCCAGAATGCCGGCCTTTTTCTTCTCCGCCTCGGCAAAGAACAACTCACTGGGCCGCATCCGAAAACAATTGAAAATGATCTGCACCGTCTCCACGTTCGGATACTCGATCGCCTTCAGAGCCTCTTCCACCCGTTCGACGCTCACCCCGTAATGGCGAATCTTGCCGGCCGCCGTCAGATCGTCGAGAATCCCGAACACCTCCGGCCGGTAGTAAACGTCGGTTGGCGGGCAGTGCAATTGCACCAGGTCCAGACAATCCGTCGATAAATTCCGCAGGCTGTCTTCAATAAAGGTAGTGAGGTTCGCGCGATTGTACCCTTCGGCAGTCTGCGCAGGCAGACGCCGCCCCGCCTTGGTCGCGACGACGATCTCCTCTTTCCGGTCGCGCTTGAGCTGGGCGATCAGCTTCTCGCTGCGTCCCATCCCATAGACATCAGCCGTGTCGATAAAATTCACCCCGCGGTCGATCGCGCGGTTCAGCGCGGCCAATGAATCCGCATCGTCCACGCTGCCCCAGGACCCTCCAATCGCCCAAGCTCCAAAACTGATTTCAGATACCTTCCAACCGGTCCGTCCCAGTGCGCGATATTTCATGAGAAAGAAGAATGATACCCTACCAGCGCCTCGATAATCGCCCTGTAAACCTCTGGATCCCCGCCATTCGCCGCCGACCACCGAGCCTGCCCGAGCGCCGTCCCTCCATACTGATTCTCGATCTCGAGCGACGCATCGTGCCGCAGCAGCAGCTTGACCGTTTCCAGATGTCCGCCGATCACAGCCATGTGCAGAGGAGTCTGCCCATCGCCGCGTTTCACCGCCAGATCCGCGCCGCGTTCCAGCAGGAACTCAACCACGCTGTTGCGCCCGTATGCGGACGCGTAAAGCAATCCCAGATCCCGCTGCTTTTGGGTAGCGTCATCAAAAAGCCTCTTCACGTCGTCGAGCCAGCCAATCCCCGCCGCTCCCGCCAGGTCGACCCGAGCCCCGCGGCGTGCCAGAAACTCAGCCGCTTTCGGACGATTATGCGCCAGGCAGCCATTCACCCCGCAGGATTCGAGATCCGCCCCATGATCGAGCAGCGTCTGAAGCAGCACTGGGAGCACCCCAGCGCGCTCCGGATGAATGCTAGTGGCCGCAAGGCCAAACGTAGTGTATCCGCCGCCGTACACATTCGCCGTAGCATCAATCTCGGCTCCGGCATCGAGCAGCATCTGAGTAATCAGGACGATATTCGCCGGCGTCTTCTGGCGAAAATTTTCGACGCCATTGGCCGAAACATAGTGCAGCAGCGTGGCGCCATGTTCCCGCGTAGAATTCGCGCGAGCAAGCCGCGGATCCTTATCCAGCAGCCTCTTCAAGGTGGCCGCGTCGCCCTCGACAACCGCATCCGCCGCCGCTTCAAATCGTGAAACCGGCGAGCTTTTCTGAAGCTCTCGAAGATGCTTGGAAAACTTCGGCCAACTCAAGAACCCATGCGATCGAGCAATAGCAAACTGCGCTCCGGTCAGCGTCTCTGCCTCGCCGGTCTTGACCATCTTTTTCGCAAGTTTTTTGTAATGTTCAACGTCAGGCCGCGGCGGAAGCGGCAGAGCGGATTGCGGGGAAAACATAACGAAGCTCCTTTCACAACATGCCTGGAGTCCGCACGAATCAGGCTGAAAGAAGGTTCGTGACCTTCGAAAAATCGATAGGTGGGCAAAGCCCTTTCCGCGGACCGGATGCGCCCCTAGCGCTGAAGTCAGAATAGCAAGAACGGCAGAACTTGCGAAAAATTAGGGAGTGCCTAGGGCCGCCGACTCTGTCCCCAATTTTTCGCCCCATCCACTTCAGCCCCGCAGTGTTTTCATCTCTGGGCAGGGGAACACTCTTGCGCCGCGTCGACACTCGTGTTTGTGGGCGGCGCCGTGCGCTGCCAGCGATATCGACTCCGAGCCCCGACCGAGCCGTGACCGCAGGGAGCGGAGTCACCGTAGATGTTTTCGAAAGTGTCAACAACGGCCCGCCGGGATCGTCCAGCGAATCCTCATCAGCCCTTGAACATGGCCTCAAGGCGCGCGTCCATCTCTTCTTCCTCAATAAACTCCCCTCGCTGGGCGGCAGCGAGCCCTCTTTCCACCGTCGCAACGAAACGGGCTTCCTCATCGAGATAACGAACAACAACCTCCGTCGCCAGTCGCTCCGTATCGGTGCCCGACTTGGTAGCAATCTTCGCAAGCTGCGCTTCCTGCTGCGGAGTGAGATGTACTTCCATTCCCGAAAGATACTGGAAAATTGGCTGTGAGACAACACTAGCCGGACATTCGGCGAGCGCGCACGAGTCCAACTTGAGCTACCTTTTCGATATGGCCAAGCTCAGCGATTCCCCGATCACCGCCGAAGATCTCCTCGAATTCGCCGAGGCGGATTCTGATTTTGGGTTTGAGATGAAGGTGCTCAGGCAGCTTCGAGCCGACGGCTTCGCCTGCTCTCACTCTGGAACTTACCAAGACCCCGTGACGTCCAAAATCAGGCAGTTCGATATTCGCGCGTCCAGGGAGCGACCCGGCTCAGTGCTCACTCTCGCGGTCGAGTGCAAGAATCTTCGCTCCAACAATCCGCTCTTGCTGAGCGCAGTACCGCGCACCCAGCCTGAAGCTTTCCACGACCTCGTCCTACTGCGCCCGGAGCGCATCGGCCCCACCGTCGGAGCTATTATAGGAAACACTTCCGCTTACAAACCTGGAGAAATGGTAGCCAAGAAGACGGACCAGGTATGTCGACTGGCTGCGACAAACGAATTAAATAGTAATGACGAGGCGACATTCGAAAAGCTGAACCAAGCTGTCAGTAGTTGCCAAGACCTGGTCCGGGGCTCTGCAAATAGGCCGCTGGCTTCCATCAAGAAGGCAATCGTCCCAGTCCTCGTTGTCCCGACGGGCCTCTTGTGGCAGGTCGACTACAATGTGGACGGCGCGATGTCGGTTTCGCCCCGGCAGATCAGCAGAGCTGCGCTCTTCCGCGATCACACATGGTTAGTACCGGGAGCCTATGGAGAAACCCACCCTTATCGGCTATCCCATATAGAGGTGGTCACGTTAGGTGCGGTTGCTGAAGCTATAGAGTCCTGGCTTGGCCCTGAAGGGTTCTTTCCTCCGTGACCTCGGCTGATTGGGCTGTCGACCCGTTCGCCAGTCAATCATCCGCATTCAAATCTGCCATCAGCGCATCTACGCTCGTGAAGTGCTTGCCTTTACCCGCCTCAAGCTGAGAGATCGCCTCGCGGGTCGCCGCGTTTGGCGCTCCGGCATCGGAGGGCGCGCATCCGCTTGCCATGTCATCGGCAGGCTTCTTTAAGGACAGTTTTTTCACTTCTTCGGCCGCCGCGCCTCAATCACCGGAATCAACGAATATGCCGGCTCCGGTATTGATTGCCTGGATCTCTGCGAAATCTCGTCATTCAGGCTCATCACGAACTGCTCGATCTGCCGCTGCATTTCCGCCATCCGTTCGCGCATGTTTAAAATGATCTCGACCCCTGCCAGGTTCACTCCCAGATCGCGCGTCAGCTTTAGAATTACTTCCAGCCGCTCCAGATCCTGATCGGTATAGAGCCTGGTGTTCCCGTCACTTCGCGACGGCTTCAGCAATCCTTCACGCTCATAAAGACGCAGCGTCTGCGGGTGAATCTGATACTGCTCGGCCACGGCCGAGATCATGTAGGCGGCCTTATTCTTTTTCGCCATCTTACACCTTCGTCCACAGTTCGGCGCGCGGATCTTCCGGATGCAGAGTCGCGTATTCGCGCAGCAGTTCCTTGGTCCGTTCGTCCTGCACCACCGGCGCTTCGAGCGACACTTCGACCAATTGATCTCCGCGCGCGCCCGTCCGCGAATTTAATACGCCTTTTTCGCGCAGCCTGAATTTCTGCCCGTTCTTGGTGCCCTGCGGAATCTTCAGCAGAGCCCGCCCGTCGATAGTCGGCACTTCGATCTTGGTGCCCAATCCCGCCTCGTCGATGCGCACCGGCACTGTGATTTCGATGTCGTCCCCGTCGCGCCGGAAAATCGGATGCGGTTCCACTCGAATCGTGATATACAGGTCGCCCGACGGCGCGCCATGCGTTCCGGAGTTCCCTTTTCCTGCCACCCGCAATCGCGAGCCCTGCTGCGCCCCCGGTGGAATCCGCACATCCACCACCTCGCTCTTCGAGACCACTCCGTCCCCATGGCAGGTCCCGCACTTGTTGCGCAACCGTCCCGTCCCGTCGCAGCGCGGACAGGTCAGGCTGAACTTCATCGCGCCCGCGGTCTGCGTCACGCTGCCACTGCCGTTGCACTCCGGACAAACGGCGTTCGCTCCCGGACGCGAGCCCGTGCCGCCGCAAGTGGTGCACGTCTCCTGGCGCGAAACGTTGAGCCGCACCTGCGTCCCTTTAATCGCCTGCCAGAAATCGATACTCAGCCCGTATTCGAGATCCGCGCCCTTCTCCGGGGGAGCCGCGCTCGCGTCCGGCGCCTTGCCCCCTCCGAACCACTGGCTGAAAATATCCTGGAAATTCGACGATGTTTCGCCCGTCGAGGTCCGCCGGCCCGCGCCCGTCTGCGCCTCCGAAAAATCGAATCCCCCAAAACCCATATTGGGGTTCCGCTGCGAACCGCCTCCGGTCGGACCGCCGCCCTGAGGCATCCCGTTTTCCGAATAGAAACCATATTGGTCGTACATGGTCTTCTTCTTCGGCTCACTCAGCACGTCGTAAGCTTCCTGCACGGTCTTGAAGCGGTCTTCGGCCGCCTTATCGCCAGGGTTGAGATCGGGATGATGTTTTCGCGCGAGCTTCCGGTATGCTTTGCGGATCTCATCCGCGTCAGCATCCTTCGACACTCCGAGCGTCTTGTAATAATCTGCTGCCATTTTTACGTCCACGCGCGGAACGCCAAAACGCCAAGCGTCAGTTTTTCACTGACGCCTGGAGCCCGGCGCCGGCCTTTACTTCTTATCTTCTACGTCGACGAACTCCGCATCCACCACGTTGTCTTTTTCCTTCGGCTTTTCCGCCGAAGCTCCATCCTGCGGCGGCGCGCCTGTCGGCGGCGTGGACGATGTCTTATACATCGCCTCCGCCAGCTTGTGGCTGGCCTGCGTCAGCGTATCGACGGCTTTGTTGATCTCCTCCACCGATCCCGCCTGCATGGTCTTGCGGGTCGATTCGAGAGCAGCTTCGACCGCCTTCGCATCTTCCTCGCCGATCTTGTCGCGATGGTCCTTCAGCATCTTCTCGACCTGGTACACCATCGAATCGGCCCGGTTGCGCGCGTCGATCTCGTCTTTGCGTTTGCGATCGTCCGCCGAGTTCGCCTCGGCATCCTTCGCCATCTTCTCGACCTCTTCCTTGCTCAAGCCCGAAGAGGACGTGATGGTGATCTTCTGCTCATTATTGGTGGCTTTGTCTTTCGCCAGAACGTTCAGAATGCCGTTCGCGTCGATATCGAACGTCACTTCAATCTGCGGAATACCGCGTGGAGCCGGCGGAATCCCAACAAGCTGAAACACGCCCAGCATCCGGTTATCGCGAGCCAGCGCACGCTCGCCTTGATACACCTTGATCTCGACCGAAGTCTGGCTGTCGGCCGCCGTCGAGAAGGTTTCGCTCTTGCGCGTGGGGATCGTCGTATTGCGTTCGATCAGCTTCGTGAACACGCCGCCCATCGTCTCGATGCCCAGCGACAAAGGCGTCACATCCAGCAGCAGCACGTCTTTTACTTCGCCGCCCAACACACCGCCCTGCACCGCCGCGCCCACCGCGACGACTTCGTCCGGATTCACGCTGCGATTCGGATCTTTTCCGAACAGGTTGCGGACAATTTCCTGCACCTTCGGAATACGAGTCGAACCACCCACCAGCACCACTTCATCAATCTGCGAAGGCTGCATCCCGGCATCAGCCAGGGCCTTTTTGCAAGGCTCCACCGACCGGTCGAGAATATCGGCCACCATCTGCTCGAACCGGGCCCTGGTCAGCTTGATCGCCAGGTGCTTCGGACCCGAAGCGTCCGCCGTCAGGAACGGCAAATTGATTTCGGTTTCGAGCAAGGTCGAAAGCTCGATCTTGGCTTTTTCCGCCGCTTCTTTCAGCCGCTGCAACGCCATCTGATCTTTCGAAACGTCGATGCCCTGCTCTTTTTTGAATTCCTGAATCAGCCAGTCGATAATGCGCTGGTCGATATTATCGCCGCCCAGGTGCGTATCGCCGTTGGTCGACTTCACTTCCACCACGCCATCACCCACTTCGAGGATCGAGACGTCGAAAGTGCCGCCGCCGAAATCGTACACCGCGATGGTTTCGTTCTTCTTACGATCCAGCCCGTATGCGAGCGCAGCCGCCGTCGGTTCATTGATAATACGCAGCACATCAAGGCCGGCAATCTTGCCCGCATCCTTCGTCGCCTGCCGCTGCGCGTCATTGAAATAAGCCGGCACCGTGATCACGGCCTGCGTGACCTTTTCGCCTAGATAAGACTCGGCCGCTTCCTTCAGCTTGCCCAGAATCATCGCCGAAATCTCCGGCGGAGAATACTTCTTGCCGCTGATATCCACTCTCACATCGTCGTTGTCGCCCTTTACAACCTTATAGGGCATCAACTTCATCTCTTCCGCGACTTCATTAAAACGGCGTCCCATGAAGCGCTTGATCGAATAGACGGTGTTCTCCGCGTTCGTAACTGCTTGACGCTTCGCCACTTGTCCGACGAGACGTTCGCCGTTCTTGGCGAATCCAACCACCGAAGGCGTGGTCCGGCCACCCTCCTGGTTCGGGATGACGACCGGCTGGCCGCCCTCCATGACAGAAACAACGGAGTTCGTAGTGCCGAGGTCAATCCCAATGATCTTGCTCATAATCTTCCTCTCGAAGGTAACTTGAGGCTCCTATTAGCCTGCTAACAGTATGCAATATTAGTGCATGATTGTCAACTTTTATAGTGGGTACTGCGCGCACTCCACAGTGAAGTGATTGAATTCATTCACCAAGGCGTGGTTTTCAAAGTGGTTCCCGAAACCCCGGCGCCAGCCTCGATACCACTGAATTGATGAAGGAAATGCAAGCCGAGTGGCAAAAAGATTGGTCTGAGATGTGAGCATCTATCTCGATACGCAGATCGTAGTTTGGCTCTGCGAAGGCCGCGTTGAAAAGCTCACTCCCGCCGCTTTCCGAGCGATTGACTCTTCAGACGTCGTGATCTCACCAATGGTGCTCGTCGAATTGGAATATCTCCTCGAAATTAAGAGAATCGTGAAGCCGCCCGTGGCAATGATCGACCAGCTCCAGACGTTGATTAGATTGAAGGTGAGCAATCATCCCTTTCCGGAAGTGGCGCGTACAGCGGTGTTTGAAGCTTGGACGCGAGACATCTTCGACCGCATCATTGTGGCCCAGGCGCGTTCCGATGGATACTCCGGACTGGTCAGCGCGGATGAGAAAATTCAGTGGCATTACTCAAAAACAATCTGGTAGCTTTTCATGGTTAATGTAAAACGCATGTAAAGACTTCTCCCGCCCGGCAACTCCGCTGTCCTGACTCACATCAGACAATTGAACAAAGAATAATGCAGCGCAATTAAGCGCAATCAAGAAAGAGAATGGACATGAAAAAGACAATATTATGGACGGTAGTGTGCCTGGGCACACTGATGGGAACAGCTTCGGCGCAGATGGTGAACACTATTAAGATAACCCTGCCCTTCGATGCCTCGGTAGGCGGCGTAACGCTTCCCGCCGGCGATTATACGATTAGCGATTTACAGGATGACGGCGCGTCCTCTGTGCTCCGGATTTTCGGGCCTGACGGTAAAAGCGTACTCGCGCTGGCGATGGAAGTGGTCGCGCCCAAAAACCGGCCGGTGTCGGATGAGGCGAAGGTCGTACTAAAGCAGACCGAGGCAGGTTATCAGATCGAGACAATCTGGCTTGCGGGCCGGGAAATCGGCTACGAATTCTTCAAATAGCCGGATGGCGATTCCGGGCTAGTCAGTTCGGACAGGAAAGACTCTGGAATGTAAAGTCTTCTTAAGGCGAGTAACTCCGGCGTTCTGATTTACGCTTCTTAATCAGACGGACTGAAAAAAAATCAGAACGCCGCAATCAAGCGCAAATATGCGCAATTAAGAAGGAGACTGGACATGAAAAAGACAATTTTAGGGACGGTAGTGTGCCTCGGCGCACTCATGGGAACAGCATCGGCGCAGATGGTGGATACGGTCAAAGTAACTCTGCCATTTGCCGCATCCGTAGGCGGCGTAACGCTTCCGGCCGGTGAATATACCATTCGCAATTTAGAGGAAGACGGCAGCGCGTCGGTGATGCAGATCTCGACCTACAAAGGCAAGAGCGTGGCCGCGATTGCGGTGGAAGTAATCGCGCCGAAAAATCAGACGCCCAGCGAGACGAAGGTCGTGCTGAAGCAGGACGGCGACGGCTACAAGATCGATAGCATCTGGCTCCAGGGCGAGGAAATCGGCTACGAGTTTTTGAGCAAATAGTCAGCGCGCAATGTCTTTCCAATCGCGCTCGTAGTAGCGAACCAGCACTTGATCGTTCAGACGATTGACCTCGGCCTCGACCGGAGTCATATCGGCGGGGAAGTGGAACATTTCCGGAATCGTCGTGACAGTGAGGAACCGCAAGCCCTCGGGCAGTCGAGTGGGCGGTTCCCAAGAATCAGATTCGCCGGCGAGCGTGAAACCCCACTCCCCAAAGCTGGGAACGTAAACGTGATAAGGCCAGGTGTGGAACCCGGCCTGTTTCAATGTATCGACGATGCACCAATAGGATTGGCGGGCAAACATAGGAGACGTGCTCTGGACAACCACAAGACCTCCGGGCGCCACATGGCGCTTCAGGAGGCGGTAAAACGCACTGGTATAGAGTTTGCCCAGCGAGTAATTGGTAGGATCGGGAAAATCGACGACCACGAAATCCCAGGTCTGTTTATTTTCATCGAGCCAAGGGAAAGCATCCGAGTTAATGACGTGGACGCGTGGAGCCCGAAACGAGTAATCGTTGAGAGGCGCAAGCATGGGATGCTCGGTAAAAAGTTTCGTCATCTCCGGATCGAGATCGACCAGCGTGATGCTTTCAAGATTCGGATACTTTAATAGCTCCCGCACCGCTAATCCATCCCCTCCGCCAAGCACCAGCGCTCGGCGGGCATTCGGCAGCGACGACAAGCCGGGATGCACCAGCGCTTCGTGATAACGATATTCATCCCGCGAGGAAAATTGCAGATGCGAGCTGAGAAACAGGCGCAGGTCGTCTTTCCATTTGGTGACGACGATGCGCTGGTAACGCGTGTTGCGCTCGAAAATTATCTCATCGGCGTAAAGCTGATTGTCGGCGGTGGCGGAAATCCAGTTCGAGAAATACATCCCTCCGCCAAGCAACAACAGCACCGCGATACACGAAGCCCGGACGCGCCAGACCCAATGTAATTGGTCTTCAAATAAGTAAGTCGACCACAGGGCGACTCCCGCATTGATGATCCCGAACAGGATCGCCGCGCGCACCAGCCCCAGCTTCGGCACCAGCCACAATGGGAATGCGATCGAGGCGGCCAGTGCTCCCAGATAATCGAACGTCAGTACGTGCGACACTAGATCGCCAAATTTGAAGCGCCCTTCGAGGATCCTCATCAAGAGAGGAATTTCGAGTCCCACCAGCGCACCCACCGCGATCACCAATAAATACAGGCACAAGCGAAAGCTATGCGTATAGGCGAAAGCAAGAAACAGCGCCGAGGAAGAGAATCCGCCGACCACGCCGACCAGCAGCTCAATCTGCACAAACCAGCCGACCAGCGAGCCTTTAAGATAGCGCGAAGCCGCGCTTCCCAGGCCCATGGCGAACAGATAAGTGCCGATAATCGTCGAAAATTGCAGCACGCTATCGCCCAGTAAATAACTGGCAAGCGTGCCGGCGATCAGCTCATAAATGAGGCCGCAGGCGGAGATCAGCAGGACGGAGAGGAAAAGAAGGGGCCAAGGGCCAGGAGCCAGCGGCAAGTTACCGGTTTCGCGGGCCCCTCTCAATCTAATGCACCGCCGCGGCGATGATGATGCACATGCCTAGCGAGATGGCTCCGATCAGGATCGCCAGCGCGATGTTCTTGTCCTCGACAATTTCGCGCCACAAATGATACGGCGTCAGCTTGTCCAGCAGAACGAAGCAGAACACGAAAATCACGATGCCGAGAATCGCGTAGATCGCGGCGTTGAGCAAATTACCAGGATGAAATTCAGCCATAATCACTTTCCTCCCACATAGCGCGGATAAAACGCATAATGCGAACGGTACGCCCCGGGATTATCGCGGACCGTCTTCGGCGCGACCTTGGTTTGGTTGACGCCCGAAAACGTCCAGCCTCGATATTCGGCCACCACGGCGGTCGAGAGCGTCATCATGCTGTAGATCAGGTAGCCAGCATAGCGCATTGGGTTAGCCTCCTTTAGAAGTGGGCGGATAATCGCTGGTCGACCAGCGACGGGTTTCAAAAGCGGCCGCGCGGATGGTGGAATAAACCGGCGGAATCAGCAGCAGCAGCGCGGCCAGCCAGAACCACCCGTAACTGGCTACATCGTGGCGCAGGACGATTTCGTAGAACACGGTCTTGCCGGGCAATCGCGAACGCGGAGTCGCTACAGCAGGCGGAGTCGCTACAGCAGGCTTCTCCGCAGGCGTTTGCGAGCCTTCCATTTCCGGCTCCACTCGCAAATAATAGCGGCCCGCGGGTACGTGAGGAATAATGGCGTCCGACGCCTGGCTGCCCTCCGACCATGCTCCATCACTATCGCTGCCGGCGTAATAGCTGACTTCGCGCCCGAAATCGAAGGTGTCTCCGGTGGTTTCATTGATCAGAGCGAGGTTGAAATACGCCCAGTTGTTAATCAGATTCGTATGGATCGTCAGTTCCAGATTGCTGGGCCGCCCGTCGAACTCGAATACCTTCGTCACAAATGATGGCTCGCCTGTATCGGCGGTGGAATAGCGGTAGTGCTCATCGAAAATAGTGTCCCCGCGGCTGAGCATTCCGTATGCAATGGCGACCGCCAGCAGCGCGAACAGCATCAGCGCGAAAACGCCCCAGGTTCCACCCACCTTATTCGCATAAGGCGAGGGCTGGTTGAGATAAACCCCTTGTGGCCTGGGAGCGCTGCCAGGGAGCGCGAACGCTTTCCAGATCTCAGAGCCAGGAACGTATTCGCCCTTGGACCAGGTGACTTCGACGCTGGTCGTCTCTGAGGAAAGCACCGACGGAGGATCCACAAAATCGTCGGCCAGCACTTCCTCGCCGACCTGGACTCGCCAGGGAAATTCTCCGAGCACAAAGCTCGTAGTGGCCTGCGCGCCCGAAAAATGCCGGTATAGATTGCCTTCAAAGAACACTGCCGGACGCGACCCGACAGCCCGCCGCTCCGGTAAAGACTCAACCGGCGTGACGAAATTCCAGTGCCCTTCGTAATTGGTGAGGTAGCGAAATCCTTTATAAGGATTGAAGAGCAGGTACTCTTCCCACTCGTAAGTGACGCCCTCATCTTCCACCGCGCGCGTTTGAAATCCGATGATCTCCCAAGTGGTCCCACCCCATTTGCCACGCGTCCCCAGCGGAATCAGCGGTGTTCGACGCGACTGCGCCGCCTGCGCTTCCTGAAGAATCTTCAGCAGCGGCGAAGAAGCATCAAGCAGAGTCAGGCACTGCGGACAAACTACGGTCAGCGCATGTCCGAACCCGCGCAGCTCGACCGGCCCGCCGCAGTTGGGGCAATACATCGCCTTGGTCTTAGCAACGGGAGGGCCGACGAGCGGAGAGGACATTTAGCGATGCCCTTTCATCATGCCCAGCCCTCGAACTGCCGCACATTCTGGAGTTGCAGCGCCTCATACGGGACCGTCTTGCCGACAAACAACATCGGCGCCGACGAATCGCTATAGTCCAAGGTCGCGAAATCGTCCGCGTGCGACCGCAGGTCCGCAAACAGCATGTTCGTCTTGCCGTAGAACGGAAACGGAAGTTCGCCTTCGGTGCCTTTATAACTGGCCATCGTCATGGTCGACACTTCAAACGGAATGTTGACGAACGTTAGCCGCTGGCCGCGCGTCACCTGATCTTCCGGAGGCAGCGGGATGGCGCTCGGCACCAAAAACGAAACCGCGTATTGCAACTGCGCATCGGATAGCCAGCCGCTCGTGCCATCGGAAAATACGATGTGCCATTCGTTCCAGCCGCCCTGCTCGTATTCATAAATGATGCGGCCGATGACGTCGAACTTCTTGTTGTTATAAGTCCCCGAAGTCATCAATTGAATCGGCGAAGGATCCGGCGGCAAGTCGGCGACGGTGCCCACTTTTTTCAGATCGAGATCGCTGCGAACCAGGATCGAATGGCAGAACGGACACACCGTCTGTACCGCACTCGACCAGCGAAAGGTGACCGGCGCGCCGCAACTGGGGCAGTTCGCTGTTGGTGAGCTCATTCCGAATATGGACGATCGAGACGCCGCACTTCGACCGACTCCGCTCCGAATTCCTGCCGCAGACACGCCTCAAAATCCCAATCGGGACGCGGCCGGCAGCAGAATACATTCAAACACAATGAACGGTGCTCCGGGAAAGTGTGGCAGGCGATGTGCGATTCCTGAAGCAGCGCAAGCCCGGTAATGCCTCCGCCGGGAAACTGATGCCAATGCGTTTCGCCGATCGGATGCAGGTTCATTTCCGCGATGAGACGCTCAAACAAAGTCCGCAGCGCGCTTGGATCGGCGACAGCCGTGGCGTCGCAATGATGAGCCTCGACAATCCACTCGCAACCGGAGCTCATTGTAGGGCGGCGCCATGCGCTGCCAGCGATATCGACTCCGGATCGCTACCGAGCCGTGACCGCGGGGAGCGGAGTCTTAGGGATGTTTTCGAGAGTGTCAATCCCTGGCTAGCCCTTCCATATCGGCAGCATTTCTTTCCATCATCCTATTAAGGCTGCGCCGTCCCGCACTCCGGACAAAACTTCGCCGGCCGCGGAATCGGCTTGCCGCAATTGAAACAAAACTTCGTTTCCGCTCCAGCCACCGGAGCCGCCCCGGCAGGCGCAGGACTCGCTGGCGGAGGCGCGACCGGAGCCGCTGGCGGAGGCTGTTCTCCCGGACGCAACGCATTTCCCATGACATTCGCCATCGTCAAGCCCGCGCCCAGTCCCGCGCCGATACCAGCAAGGCCGCCGCCTTCATTAGCCGCCGCGATCGGTAGCGAGTTCGCCACCTGATACTGCGTGTACTTGTTCATATCGCCCAGCATATTCATGCCGACGCGCGTATCGAGCATCTTCTGTAATTCGTCCGGCAGCGAAAGATTCTCCACCACGAAGCTGTCGAGCGTCAAGCCCAGATCAGCGAACGTGGGCGCCATTCCCGCCGCGATTTTCTGGCCCAGGACAACCTGATTCGCAGCCATATCAAGAAACGGCACGTTGCTCTGCGCGAATGCGTCCGTCATCAAACCAATGATCGTGTTCCGGAGCTGGCCTTCAATATCGGCCACATGATAGATCTCACGGGTGCCGCTGACTTTCGTGTGAAACGCCTTGGCGTCGCTGATGTGCCAGGAATAAATTCCGTAGCCGCGCAGCCGCACCATCCCGAAATCCTTGTCGCGAATGGTGATCGGCGTCGCCGTGCCCCAGCGCTGATTCGTCTGGATGCGAGTCGAGAAAAAATACACGTCGCTCTTGAAAGGCGATTGAAATTTCTTGTCCCAGTTTTGCAGGTACGTCAGAATCGGCAGCGTCTGCGTGGTTAATTTATAAAGGCCGGGCCCAAAAATATCAGCGACCTTGCCTTCATTCACGAACGCGGCCATCTGCGATTCGCGAACGGTCAGACTGCCTCCGTTCTGAATCTCCATGTCCTGCATCGGATAGCGGTAGGCCAGCACGCCATCCTCCGATTCGGTCCATTGGATGACGTCTATCCACTGCTTTGCGATAAAGTCGCGAAGCGACATTTTTCTGCCTCCGTGTTCAACTACTATAACGCCGAACCGCCGCGTGTTGTTCCGCTAAAGTAAGCGTATGGCATCTTCGTTATGGCTCATGCGTCATGGAGAAACGGCGTGGAGCCTTTCCGGCCAGCACACCTCCTCGACGGATCTGCCGCTCACTGCGGAAGGCGAACGAAGGGCGGCGGCGGTAGGCAAAATGCTGGCCGGCAAGAAGTTCGCAGCCGTGTACACCAGTCCCCTGAAACGCGCGGTCGATACTTGCCGCATCGCTGGCTACGGCCAAGGCGCGATTCTTACGGATGATTTGCGGGAGTGGAATTACGGTTCCTATGAAGGCCTCACGACGGCACAGATTCAAGAAACCGCGCCCGCTTGGACCATCTGGAACGGCACGCCTCCCGGTGGGGAGTCGATCGAGCAAGTGGCGGAAAGGGCGCAGCGAGTGATCGAGGCAGCGCCCGACGGCGTAGTAGCCATTTTCGGACACGGCCACATGCTGCGCGTCCTGGCCGCTTGTTGGCTCGAAGTAGATCCAGCAATGGGCCGCTGCTTCGCGCTCTCCACAGGCTCGATCAGCGTGCTGGGTCACGAAAAGGAAACAAGGGTTCTGCAATGCTGGAATCAGACCAGCTAGCTCCGTCGTGGGGCAGGTTGGCAACCTGCGGACCCATTGCCAATCGGTCCATCCGGGCGAGAGGCCGGACTTCTAACCGAGCCGTGACCGCAGGGAGCGGTGTCTTCGTAGCTGTTTTCGAGAGTGTCGACGCCCGTCAGTGGCACGACCGGGCCAGAACAGCACTCAACCGCCATGCATCAGCATGCGGACATAATAGAACTGTGGAGAGAGTCTGGCTGTGGCCGAACCTGCTGAGCCTCGACGCGCCGATCGTTGCTCTGCTGTGGCAGATTTTGTTCGCGCGTTGTTTCCATGCCCGCGTGGACCCTTTGCCGTCGGTCCTGCTGGTGCTGGCGGTGTGGCTGATCTACGCTGCGGATAGAACCATCGACGCCTGGACGGGAGAAGGCCTGCGCCCGCGCCACGAATTTTACCGCCGCCATTGGCCGGCGCTGCTGCCGCTCTGGATTCTCGCGCTGGGGGCTGGAACCGCGCTGGCCTGGACCCGGCTGACCCGGGAAATGCTCTTGAACGGATTCGCCCTCGGGGTCGCGGTGGTGTTGTATTTCGCGCTGCTTCATCTGGGAATTTTTCAGAAGACGAAAGAGGCTGCGGTCGCGGTATTGTTCGCGCTCGGTGCGACTCTATCGGCCTGGCCGCACGTCCGGACCGCGGCCGACATCGAAGCGATCATCCTGTTTTCCTGCCTCTGCTGGATCAACTGCGCGGCCATCGAGCAGTGGGAATCGCCGGTCGAATCGCGCTGGCCGATTGCGTTCGCGGCGGGATTCGTGGCGCTCGCGGCCGGCACACTGCTGCTGTTTTCGAGCCGTCCCATATTGGGTGGAGCAGTCGCCGCCAGCGCGCTGTGCTTCGTGTTGTTAGACCGCGCGCGGCGCCGTTTTTCGCGAGACGCGTTGCGCGTGCTGGCCGACGTCGCCCTGCTCAGTCCTTTGTTCCTGCTGCCGGTGGTTCACTTTTGAACTGCGACCGGATCGCCCACTGGTATCGATGGCTCGAATACGCGGCGTTCGGAGGCGCTCTGCGAAGGCGCCGGGAAGCGTTTCTGTTTGAACTGGGAAATCCCCAAAACGTTTTGGTGCTAGGCGATGGCGATGGCCGGTTTTTACAGTTATTTACCGCCCTTTATCCGCAGGCATCGATCGATGCGGTGGATGTCAGTGAGCAGATGATTGAGCTCGCCCGCGCTCGCGCACCCCGTGCCACGTTCCATCTGGCCGATGCGCGCGAATTTGTTTTTGAAAAGGAGTACGATCTCGCAGCCGCCCACTTCTTCTTCGATTGTTTTGAGACCTCGGAGCTATCACCCATGCTCGCCCGTATCAAAACCCGCACCTGGCTGATTTCCGAATTTCGAAACACCCCCTGGTCGTGGCCGCTGCTGCGTGGACTCTATTTTTTCTTCCGCCTGACAACAGGCCTGCGCGCGAAGTCGCTCCCGAAACATCGAAGCGTATTAGAAGGTCTCGGCTACCGGATGGAGCACGAGCAGCGCGCGTTGGGAGGGTTGATTGTTTCGGAGATGTGGGCGCTAACGGCTCTCGATTTGGACAACGTCACCGGCCAGCAGAGCGCCATTCGCCAAGCCGGTTAGCCCTGCGTAGCGGCAGGTTTGGCACTCGTGCCCGCCGAAGTGGCGACGAAATCCCTCGTCGATGCACTCATCGAGCAGAACCCGCATCAGCGTGGCGCAAGCAAGGACTCTTTCGCTTCTTCCAACGCCCGCAACGCCTCTTCCCGCCTCAAGGTAGTCGAACAGCGTGCTCACCAGGACCCGCGTACCTCGAAAAACCGCCGCCCCGGACATCGTTCCGGAATCGCGAACGATAACTGACTCCATGTCTAATTGTGTCCTACTTTTCTGTGCGCATCGAGCATAGGAGGGAGATGGAGCGTCTGGATAACCAACGGGGAAGACCTTGGAGTTCCCTATTCTCGAATCCAAACCGGGGAGGCGAACGCCTGATTTTCCAACCTTCCCACCAACTACGCGGCGGCTTTCAGAAAGACGACAAGGGCAAAGTAAACATAATGCCCGGATTATCGGAAGTGGAACCGGACTGGCGGCGGGAACATCCAGAGCCCTGTGAGCGTCACAATGGGTAATCTTGCTCAACACCAAGACCGGACAGCCGACAGAGAGAGTTCTTGCTGCGCTTCTTTGGGAAGCTGCTCTTTGTTTTTCGCTGCCCACTTGGGTGCTGGCCGGAAACCAGGCATGGCCAGGGAATAATCCATACCGGTTCGCCCTTGCTGTAATCGCGGGAGCGAGCGCTTCGCTTCTGCTCTGCCACATCGTGCCCGCCCTTTTCGCGCAGCAGCATCGGAGGGGTCCGCTGCGCGTCTTGGCGTGGATCGTTTGCGCCTGGCTCGCGATTGGCGCAGCTGCGTCCGCGATATGGCTCGCCAGAAGCTTGGCGCAATGGTCTTGGCGTAGCCAGCAAGGCGGCAACCTGCCTATCGAACTAACTGCTGTCGCGGCACTCGTTCTGGCGGTATTCGTCACCCAAGCGGTCGCGCGCTGGCAAATGACAATCGCGGCGGTCCTAGGTCTTCTCGGCGTCGTCGTGATCCTACTATCGGCCGTTTCGCAGGCACGCGGGCTTTGGATGGTCACGGCGCAGTTGCGGAGCGAAGACGCGCTCGGCAACGACTTGGAGGTGCTCAAAGGAATTCTGCTCGCCTCGGCTCCAGCAAGCATTTTCGCGTTTAGGGTTGGCAAGTCTGGTCTAACTCACCGCGCGATTGCTTGGACCGGCGTGTGGGCAATCTGGCTGCCCATCGTCTTGTCCGTCACGCTAGTGGCGTTGGCAAAGATGGGTGGCACCCGCCTCTACTGGAGGCCCTCGGTTCCTATCGACGCTACATTTGCGCTCGTTTGGCTCGCTCAGACCTTCCGGATAGATTTCTTTGTTTTGCTGATTGTTCTTAGTCTTATGTCCATGGTGGCTTCGGTATTTTGGGTTCCCGCGCTAATCCCGCCGGGAGCATCCTTAACCCTAAGAATAATAGCGCTGGCAACGGTTGCAATCGTCGGCCTCTGGCTGACATTTCCCGAAGGAGCTGTGGTCCTCGGCTACCATCTTCCGCTGTTCGTCGACGAATCCTCATTTCAGGTCTATTACCTGCCGTGGTGCTGGTCGATCCTGATCGCCAGCGCGGCCTATGGGATCTGGAGGGTGTCGATGGGCTTACTGGGCAAGGCGAGGGAGCTATTCGATGGTTCGCGTTTTATTAGACGATAAAGATGTTATCGACTACAATCCCACCCATGCCTCTCCGAGCCTGATCCATCACCGGACCCCAACCGTCAGCGACGGGATTGCAATTCAAATCCCACTAATCGCCCCGCCTCAACCCCCGGCTTTTCAATCACTTCCCGCTCCCACGCGCCTCCGCTCCACCCCCCCCACTGCTATATCAAGGCATGGCAACACCATCAAGAATCGAAATCAACAGGGCAAATGCTCAGCATTCTACCGGACCCAAAACCGAGGCCGGCAAGAAACAATCTTCCCTCAACGCACTTCGCCACGGACTCACCGGCCAAATCGTCGTCATGCCGACCGAGGACCTGCAAGCCTACCAGTTTCACCTGAGATCCTTCACTGACGAGTACCATCCCCAAGGCGCAACCGAGGCCAACCTCGTCCAGGCTCTCGCCGATACTTCCTGGCGCCTCAACCGCGTCGCCGCGTTAGAAACCAACCTCCTCACGCTAGGCATGGCTCGCGAGCCCGACCCTCTCACCACCGCCCCGCAACAGATCCAGGACGCCATGGCGCTCGTCTCCGCGCTCGAAAGCCAGTCCAAAGCCCTATCCAACCTCAGCATGCACAGCCAGCGCCTCTCCCGCCAGTTCGAACGCACCGTCATCCAACTCCGTGACATCCAGAAAATCCGCCGGGTGCAAGAGCAGCAGGAGCTGTCGAACCTTCTCGACATCATCGAAATGTACGAGGACAAAGGAGAAGCCTATCGCCCCTCCGACGATGGCTTCGTTTTTTCGGACCCGCAAATCGAGGCCGCCATCCGCACCCGCAACCGCGAAAACCTCGCCTCCGCAGCCTACGAGTACCGCTGCGAGTCCGCCGCTTAGAGCTTGAGGCTCACAATATCGGACAATAAAGGTTCATGAAGGCACTCGTCAAAAGTAAACGTGAGCCTGGGTTGTGGCTCGAAGACATCGATAGGCCGAAGCCGGGGATGAATGATGTGCTCATCCGCGTGCTCCGCGCGGGGATTTGCGGAACCGACGTCCATATCTACAACTGGGACGATTGGGCGCAGCGCACCATTCCCGTTCCCATGGCGATCGGCCATGAATTTGTGGGCGAAGTGGTCGAAGCCGGATCGAACGTGGCTGATTTTCATGCCGGAGACATCGTCAGCGGCGAAGGCCACGTAGTCTGTGGACGCTGCCGCAACTGTCTCGCCGGACGCCGTCATTTATGCGCGCACACCATGGGCGTGGGCGTGAATCGGCCGGGAGCGTTCGCCGAATATATTGTCCTGCCGATGACCAATATCTGGCGGCACGCGCCGGCGGTCGATCTCGATATCGCGGCGATTTTCGATCCGTTCGGCAACGCTGTGCACACGGCGCTGTCATTTCCCGTGCTGGGCGAAGACGTTCTGGTCACCGGCTGCGGACCCATCGGATTGATGGCGGTCGCGGTGGCAAAACATGCCGGCGCGCGTTTCGTGGTGGCCACCGATATGAATCCGTTCCGCCTCGCATTGGCCAGGAAACTGGGTGCGACGGTGGCGCTCGACGTATCGAAAGGCACGCTGGTGGAGGTTCAACGAGAGTTAGGAATGAAAGAAGGCTTCGACGTCGGCCTCGAAATGTCGGGGAACGGGCAGGCGTTCCGGGATATGCTGACTAACATGAGTCACGGCGCGAAGATCGCGATGCTCGGGATTCCCGATAAAGACATGTCGATCGACTGGCGCACCGTTGTGTTCAATATGCTGACGATTAAGGGCATTTATGGGCGCGAAATGTACGAAACATGGTACAAAATGACCGTCATGCTGGAGTCGGGGCTCGATATCATGCCGGTGATCACCCATCGCTTCCACTACACGGAATTCGAAAAAGGGTTTCAAGCCATGATCGGCGGCCAAGCCGCGAAGGTCATCTTGAATTTCGAATGAAACCGGCGAGCTTGAAAGATTAGACACAAATTTCCTGAGATAATTTTAGAATGAGCCAGGATCTATGGACGGCGGTCGACCGCTATATTACCGATTTGCTGGTGCCGGCCGACCCGGCCCTCGAAGCCGCATTGCACGCCACTGCCGAGGCGGGGATGCCGGCGATTGCTGTTTCCCCCGCGCAAGGAAAATTACTGATGCTGCTCGCCCAGATGCAAGGGGCGCGCAAGATTCTGGAAATCGGCACGCTGGGCGCGTACAGCACGATTTGGCTGGCGCGCGGCCTGGTCGGCGGAGGGCGATTGATTACGCTCGAAGCCAATCCTAAGCACGCTGACGTAGCCCAATCGAACATCGCGCGGGCCGGGCTTGCCGATGTGGTCGATCTCCGCGTCGGAAGGGCGATCGAAACGCTTCCGACGCTCCTGCACGAAGCTCCGTTTGACCTGATCTTTATCGATGCCGATAAGGTAAGTTATCCGGAGTATCTTTCATGGGCCATCAAATTGTCAGGCCCCGGCAGTGTGATTATCGCCGACAATGTGGTGCGCGATGGCGCGGTGATCGACGCAGAGAGCAGCGATCCGAACGTGCAAGCCGTGCGGCGGTTTAACGAACTGCTGACCGCGGAGACGCGGCTGACCGCGACGACGATTCAAACGGTCGGCAGCAAAGGGTACGACGGGTTCACGATCGCGCGCCATCTATAAGGATTCGAGTTCAGGGCGCAAGGCGGCCAGCGCGAGTTCGAGGGTACGCAGCACCTGTTCGACTTCCACCAGTTTTTGATTCCGTCCCAAGGTTTCCAGCTCCGCCGCGGCGTCCACGACGGGACGCGCGCCGAAGTTTGAGACCGAGCCTTTTAAACCGTGAGCGGAGCGCTCCAACCGCTTGGCGTCGCCCGTCTCGACGGCTTGATGCAACTCGGTCAACGATTTAGGGTAATCGTCGAGGAACAGGATCGCGATCTCTTTCAGCAATTCCGCGTCGCCGCCCACCCGTGACAGGGCTACGGCGCGGTCGAAAACCACGTCGGACGCATCTGGTTCAGCCACTTGTTTCACTATTCCTCTATCGGCAGATAGCGGGGGATTATGATAGAGGCGTGCGCCACTCGGCTGCTGTCCCTTTTGAAGCGGAATACTTACTCCATGAACCGGCGATGGTAGATGGGCGGACCTTGCTGGTGCTGGCGCTCCATGGGTACGGGTCGAATCCGGAGGTGATGCTGCGGTTATCGGAAACGGCGTTGGGCGAAGGGGCGATTATTGCCAGCTTACGCGCGCCGAATCAACACTATCTGAGCTCCGGTCCACTGGGAACGCCGATGCCGGGCAGCCCAATCGGGTACAACTGGGGTACCACGACCCATGCGGCGGCCAACATTCAATTGCATCACCAGGTGGTTCGGGCGATTTCAGCGGACCTGCGCGCGCGCTTTGAAATCCCGGCCCGGCGAGTGGTCCTGATGGGATTTTCGCAGCCGGTGGGGCTGAATTACCGCTTTATCGGGACCTATCCGGAGGAAGCGGGCGGAGTGATCGCGATGTGTGGAGGGGTGCCGAAAGATTGGGAAGAGGACAAGTACGGACGCGTGGAGGCTCCGATTCTGCATATCGCGCGGTCCGAGGACGAATTTTTCCCGGAGGCGACGGCGCGTGGGTTTCCGGATCGTTTGCGGGCGCACGCCGGGAATGTCGAGTTCCACATGCTGCCGGGGAAACATCGTTTCCCGTCGAAAGCGGGAGCGCTGATTCGCGACTTTACTGAGAAGCTCAGAACGCGCCTATGATATCCTGAAGCGAAGCCACCCTAGCTCAGCTGGTAGAGCATCTCATTCGTAATGAGAGGGTCTCCGGTTCGATTCCGGAGGGTGGCTCCAGATTCAAAAGCCCTGATCTTCGGATCGGGGCTTTTTCATTGGAAGGCCTTCATCGCCACCAGCGCCATAAACATCTTGAAAAACGAGAACGCCGTCAGTGCGACCGCGATTCCAGCCACAATCTGCCACACTCGCTCGACGCTTTGGGAAAATCCCGGCGTGCCGGCCACATAGCCAAGCGCGAATCCGCCCGCCAATCCACCGATGTGGGCCGCATTATCGGTCTGTGGAAACAGCAGGCCGAAGACCAGCAGGTAAATCACCCAGCGCATATAAAACTTGCGGATATCCGCACCGAACGACGTGCGGTCGCGAACCCCCAGCGCAATCATCGCGCCGATTAATCCACAAATTCCCGCCGACGCGCCCACCGAAGGCGTCATCGGAGCCCACCAGAAACTGGCCAGGAATCCCATCACCGTGGCCACGAAGTAGATGGCCAGGTAGCGGGCCGTGCCATACATTTCCTCGGTCTGCGCGCCCAGGTCGAACAGCACCCACATGTTCATCAGGATGTGCAGAACTCCTCCATGCAGAAAACCGGCTGTCACCAGGCGCCACCATTCGCCCTGGACCATCAGAGGGCCGAATTTCGCACCGAACTCGAGCAGTGTCCGGCCGTCGAAATCGAACGACATCCCTTGGGCTTCGGCCTGGGTATGCAGCACCATGGCGATGTACAGCCCGGTGTTGATCAGCAGGATCAGCATGGTGGTAAAGCGCGCATGCGGGATCAATCCGCCCAGGGCGTCGGCCGGGGTGCGCCGATCCACTGCCTTCGGTCCCACGGTAAACTGACAGTAGGGACAGACCTTGTCGTCTGTCGTAATGAATGCCCGGCAGTTGGGGCACATGCGGCGTTTGTCCATGTTTAGTCTTTCATTGTAGCGAGGTCAACCGGACCGCATCCTTGCGGTACAATCAAAGGTCCGATGTCGAAGAGCGAGCAACAGCTTCGTGACGATATCATCCGGGTCGGGCGGCTGATGTTCGACAAGGGATGGATCGCTGCCAACGATGGCAACATTACTATCCGTCTAGAGGAAAACCTCATCCTGGCGACGCCCACCGGCGTATCAAAGGGCATGATGAGTCCCGAGGATCTCATCCTGTGCGACTTGAACGGGAACAAAATCGCCGGGGAGCGGGATCGCACCACGGAGATGGCGATGCACGTCACCATCTATAAATTGCGGCCCGATATTCACAGCATCGTCCATGCCCATCCGCCGGTCGCCACCGGATTCGCGACCGCTGGACGGGCGCTGAATCTGGGCCTGCTGCCGGAGATCGTGATTCGCCTTGGCTCCGTTCCGCTGTGCGATTACGGACTTCCCGGCACCCCCGCGCTGACAGAAGGCATGCTGCCGTACATCCCGAAATATGAGGCTTTGCTGATGGCCAACCACGGCGTGGTCTCCTATGGCACAGATGTTTTCGATGCCTATTTCAAGATGGAATCGGTGGAGCATTTCGCGCGCATTGCGCTGATTGCCGAACTGCTGGGCGGTCCGAAGGTGCTGCCGCGCGCGGAAATCCAGAAACTATTCGATTCGCGCAAGCGCTACGCGGTCGATTCGAACAACGGCTTCGACCAGGGCGCTCCGCTGGCCGCGGAGGATATGCCGGAACCGAACGAAAAGATCGAAATTACGCGCGAGCAGCTTCTGGCCGTGATCGACGAAGCGCTTAAAGTCCGCGGCGTTTACTAGAACAACTCGCGGTTTACTTACCCATCGACGTGGCTGGGGCTGGCGTTATCCACCGTATCGATCTCCCGCCGGCCGGTGCGCTTGCGCGACGTGCGGAAGGCGAACAGATAGCTGGCCAGAACCCCTCCGATAATCACCTTCAGCCCCTCCGACACCACCATCACCTGGTAGAGCAGCAGGGTGCGCACCATCGCGCCGCTGGTGCTGCTGCCGGGTGGGAAATCCGTCTCCCGGCCGCGATAGGACAGCTCCGGCGTGATCGCCAGATATTGGAACATGACCAGGCCCAGCATCACTCCGCACAGCGCGATGGAGAAAACCCGCTTCTGCGTCGCGAAGTATAGGCACCCTCCCAGGACGAGTGCCAGCACGATCTGCACCTGCTCCCATACGTAGTAAAGGTTGCGAGTCTGTTCCGCCGCGTGGTGGCGCAAAAGCAGCGTGATCTGGTCCTGCCCCAGCGTTTTGGCCATATTGCTGACTGGCCCTATGGGCGAGACCAGCACCAGATCCGCGGAATGGAGGTTTTGCAGCACCACCAGCACCATGAAGATGCTGCATCCGAGCCAGGCCCCCAGGAGAAACGTCGCAACTCTCCGCGTATGCACCGGCTTTTACTATGCCACATCACTCCTGCCGAAGGGAGGTCAAAGGATCCACTTTGGTGGCGCGACGCGCCGGCAGATAACTAGCCGCTATTGCGACCACCGCCAGCAGAACGGCGACCCCCATGTACGTCAACGGATCGCCCGCCTTCACCTCGAATAGGAACGAGGTCAGCAGGCGGCTGGCTGCCATCGCGCCGACCAGCCCCAATACGACTCCCGCTGCGGCCAGCGCCAGGCCTTGTTTCATGACCAAGCCGAGCACGTCGCCCGGGGTCGCCCCCAGCGCCATCCGCAGCCCGATCTCGTTCAATCTCTGCCCCACCACGTAGGCCATTACGCCGTAGACTCCCGCCATCGCCAAACAGACGGCGAGCCCGGCGAATACCAGGAACAGCAGTGTGCGAAAACGCGGCCTGGCGACGTTTTCGGCGAGCGAGGCTTCCATGGTGGTGAACTTCAGCGGGACTTCCGGCGACCGGTCGCGAACTTTTTTCCGCAGGACTTCGGAGAGCGCTCCCGGCTCCGCGCTGGTCCGCACGACAACCGTGAGAGTGGCGCTGGGAAGCGGATGCTGCTGGTACGGCATGAACATTTCCGGACTTGGAGGCGTTGCCGGCCCGTACTGGTGAACGTCTCCCACGACGCCGACGATCGTCATCGGATTCATCGAATCGAAGCCGCAATAAAGGATGCGTCCGAGAGGATCCTGGCCCGGAAACGCCTTTTTCGCCATCGCATCATTGATGATCACGGTGAAGGGCACGTCGTAGCTGTCGGTATCGTTAAAATCGCGCCCCTGCAAGAGAGGCACGCCGAGCGTCGAAAATTCGTGCGGCGTGACCACCGAGAAAACCGCCTCATGGTCCAGGTCGATCGCCGAATGGCTCGGGAGACGGTCGATCCAATACGTTCCATCCGATCCCACCTCGCCGGGAGGCGTTCTGGTGGCACCAACGGCTGTCACGCCGGGAATCTGTGCCACGTCTTCGATCAATTCCTTATAGAACTGCATTCCCGTCCTCGCGGTTTCGAGCGACGACGAAGGCACTTCCGCCGACATCAGCAACAAATGATCCGGCCGGAATCCGAGAGTCACGCTATTCAGCGCGATAAAGCTTTTCATCAGCAATCCGGCGCCGATCAGCAGCACTACGGAGAGCGCGATCTCCGCGACCACCAGCACGCTGCGCAATTTTCCCGCTCCCCCGGCGACCACCGAGCGCGGGCCGCTCAGCTTCAGCGCGTCGTTCAAATCGATGCGGGACGCCGTCAGCGCGGGCGCCAAGCCGAACAGCAAACTGGCCGCCACGGAAATCGCCAGAGTAAATGCCAGCACCCACTTATCGACGATTGCGGCCTCCGCCAATCGAGGGACATCTTGTGGCGCGATCGCCACCAGCGCCTGCGCTCCCCAGATCGCCAGGATGAACCCGGCGATGCCCGCCACCAGCGCCAGCACCACGCTTTCGGTGATCAACTGCCGGATGATTCGACCGCGCCCCGCGCCCACCGCCGCGCGAATCGCCATCTCCCGCGTCCGCGAGGTCGCCTTCGCCAACAACAAATTCGCCATGTTCGCGCAGGAAATCAGCAGCACCAGGCCGACCGCCCCCAGCAGCAGGTAGAGCGTTGTCTTCACGTCGCGCACCAGCCGGTCCCTCATCCCCGCCACCGCAACGTTCTTATTCCGGTTGCTATCGGGATATTGCGCCGATAAGCGGTCCCCGATCGCCGTCAACTGCGCCTGCGCCTGGCCGATGCTGACGTCCGGTTTCAATAATCCAACGACGTGATAGTTATGAGCCGACCGGTGCTGATTCCCCTCCGGCTGGAAAATCCACAGCTCCGTCTTCTCCGGAAAACTGAATCCCGGCGGCATCACACCTACCACGGTAAATGTCCGATCCATCATGCGCACGGTCTTGCCCAGCGCATTCGCGTCTCCGCCGAAATGCGTCTGCCAATACGAATGACTGATCACCACCGCGCCAGTCTTCTTCCACTCCTCCGGGGTAAATAACCGTCCGGCCACAGGCTCCGCGCCGAAAACTTTGAAAAATTCCGGGGATACCCAGGCCACCACCGCATACTCCGCCGCCGCTCCGGCCATCACCGCCGTCGGCTCAGAGTTGTAAGACGCCATCGCATCGAAGGCGGTCGATTGGTCATGCCAGTCGTGAAAATCCGGAGCCGACGAATTGCTTCCCATCCTCCCGGTGTTCTTCCACAGCGGTCCAAGCATCACAATCCGTTCGGGATTTTTGTAAGCCAGCGGCCGCAGCAGCACCGCGTTGACCACGCTGAACACCGCCGTGTTGGCCCCGATCCCGAGCGCCATCACCACGACCGCGAGCACCGTAAATCCAGGATTTTTGAGCAGCGAGCGAAGAGCGTATTTCAGGTCCATAGCAGATAATACGCCTTTCGTCGAGAAAGGATACGCAAAAAAAAACGAGAGGGGAGCAATTAAGCTCCCCTCGTCGCGTCGAACATGTTTGACTTCTGGATCGTGACTTCTTGGTCCCCTTCGAATCGGGGCAATTTCATTCTATCCCATCGCGATCCAGCCGTGCGCCGGCAGCGTCGCCACCACCAGCCCGCCCTTCGTCACCGTCACCCGAAACTGCTTGCCCGACTTCGGCGCCTTCATCTCGACCACCCGTCCGCGCGCCACTTCCGCCGCCGCGGCGCCGGAGTCAAATTCCACGCCGAACGAATCCCCATCCGCGCCATCGAGGCGAATGTACAGGTTCGCGTCATCCCAGCCATAGAACATCTCCTGCGCCCCGGCGAGACTTTCCGAATGCATCGCTCCCGATCGCGGATCGGGGCGATATCGACCCGCGCCCAGCCACTCGAAATGCGACGTCACCTCCCCATCCATCACTGGATGAATCGCATTCACGGGCGCCTCAAGATGCTCGCCTTCTCCGAATCCCTTTAAAATCGGCCTCGAAAGCTCCGCCGGCGGCGCCAGCCCCAACCCGCGATAGACGTTCTTCAAATGATCGCGATACAACTCGTCGAATTCGGGCCGATTATCTGACCCATGCTCCGGCCCGTACCACCAGTTCCAATCGCTGCCCTCCGCGATCAGCAATTCCTCGTACGCCAGCTTGCGCCGCTCCTCCGGAACATTCTTCGCATCATCGTAGGCGCGCCGTGCGGCGAGCAAATATTCCCACGCCAGATTATCTTCCTCCGCGCCAATCCACACATCGAAATTCGCGTTGATCCAGGACCCTGGAAAGATCCCCTGCAATGGCTCCGCCGGAAACTTCGCCAGCGCCTCGGAAACCGTCAGCGCCTCCATCTGCGGATCCTCTGAAATGCGCCGGTACAATTCGCGCAAAAATGGACGCCCATTCGCCTCATACCACTCCCACGCATTCTCCCCGTCCAGAATGATCGGCACCAACCCCGCCGTTCCCGCCGCGCTCTGCCGGATCTGATGCAGGAAATGTTCCGCCGCTTCCGCCGCGCCCATGCGCGAATAAGTGAACCCGATCAAGTCGCTTAAATAATGATCGCGAAACAGCATCCGCATCTCATGCCCGCGCTGCTTCCAGGCATAAGCCCGATACGTTTCATAAGCTCCGGCTCCATGGCCCAGGGTGCGCGCCAGCACCCCGTTATCCGTGCCGGACCAGGTGAATCCGCACTGCGCCGCCAGCTCCAAAGCATCGTCTGAAACGGACCCTTCGCTCGGCCACACCCCCTGCGGACGTACCCCGAACTTCTCTTCCATATACGATCGGGCCCGCTCCAGTTGCACCTTCGCGTCGCCCGGATATTGAAACCGCGCAGGCAGCGGCACACCCGGATGGGCCACGCGCGCAATATCCGAATCGCACACCAGCGGCAGGATTGGATGATAGAACGGAGTCGTCGAAATCTCGATCTGCCCCTTCGCCGCATACTCGCGATACACCGGCAGGACGCGTTTTAGCGCCTCGCTTTCTTTGCGCGCCACCATCAACTGATCCTCGCGCGAAAAATCGCGCCCCTTCCGAATCAGCGCTTGGAGCTCCTGATCGCGCGCCAGCAAATCCTCATCGAACCAGGCGATTTGATTGTAAATTTGCAGATCCCGGAAGTCCTGAATCGAAAACGTGTCGTGCTTCTCATGCAGCTCCCGGTATCGAGGATAACGATGCACAATCCTCTCCAGATGCACCTGGAAAAAGTACTTCAGAATGAAATTTCGTTGCGCCTCCGTCAGCTCTTCAGCGGGAGTCAGCGCGCAAGTCAAAAAAGGATCGGATGCCTTCCCCTCCGCATACTCCTCAATCTGCGCCACCATCGACGGGACCAGGTTAAAGGTCTGATGAATACGAGGAAACTCGCCCAGAATCTCCACCATGCCCGCGTAATCCTTCATCGCGTGCAAGCGAGTCCAGGGAAGCTTATATTCGCCAGTCCACAAATCCTTGTAGAACGGCTGGTGCATGTGCCAAAGAAAACAGAGGGTCGTCATTCGAAGGAGGGCTTGTCTAAAAATACCATTCCCTCAGTCTCTGCCGCCAGCCTTCCGCGCCCGAAACCGAAATGCGTAAGGCTTCAGAACCATGCAGCGCCTCTTCCGCCGCGAAGTAGGTTCCGACTTCGAGTTCTGGCGCCGCCAGGTCCGCCTGATGAAAGCAGTAGAACTAAATCTAGAAATACCATCCTCGCCGGCAACGATAGTAGCTCTATTCTATAAACGTGACCAACCGCGTTCGATTCGGCATGTTCGACTTCGATACGGCCACGCGGGAACTGCGTCGCGAAGGCATCCTGGTCCGCTTACAGGCCCAGCCGGCGCAAGTCCTGGCCGTGTTGGTGGAACACGCCGGTGAGGTCGTTACGCGGGAGCAATTGCGCGGCGCCGTCTGGGGCACGGACACCTTCGTCGATTTTGACCGCGGCCTGAATTTCTGCATCGCGCAGATTCGCACCGCGCTCGGCGATTCGGCTGAAAATCCCCGTTTTGTGCGCACCATCCCGAAGCGGGGCTACCAGTTTGTCGCTCCTTTAGGCCCGGCGCTCCCGCCTCCTCAGAAGAAAAGATACGTCCTGGCTGCGGGACTCGCTGTGGCCGTCTGCGCGTCGCTGGCGATCATCATTGCGCTGTGGCGTCCGGCAAAGAACATCGCGGTAGTGAGATTCGACAATGAAACTGGCGTCCCGGAAATGGACCGGTTCGCGGACGGCCTGACCGATGCCGTGGTAGCGGAGCTTTCTGCCGGAGGCACGCACTACGGCATCATTGGAAATGCCGCGATCCTCCGCCGGCCCCGCGCTCAGCGCGACATCCTGGCAATCGGCTCATCCCTGAAGGCCGGCTATGTCGTTCTCGGCCAGGTACAGCGCAATGCTTCCCACATCCGCGTTTTGGCGCATTTGATTCGCCTGCCGGAGCAGACCCACCTCTGGGTCGTGCGCGCCGATCGCGATGTCACAGACCCGCTCAAAACGGAAAACGAGCTGGCGCGACAAATTGCAGCGGAGTTTTCCCAACATCTGGGATCCAAGCCGCTCTCGGCAACCCACTGAACTGCAAGGGCTTCGCGCCTTACATTTTTCTGGCGCGTATTTTAAGCGCAAATCGAGTACGATTCTGCTGATGCAACCCCGTCGAACCTTCCTTTCCACGCTGAGTGTGGGCGCCACCGGTCTGGCCTCCGGGCAAACCCCATCCGCAGCGCCCGCCCCATCCGCCGATCCATCGGCCGACATCTTTCAAGCCGCCTATAAAGGTGACATTCCCCGCGCCACGGAACTGGCAAAACTGAATCCTGCGATCGCTCACCTCCGCTCGGCCGACGGTCGCCGGCCGCTACATTATGCGGTAGCGGGCGGGCAAACCCCCATGATTTTTTTTCTCTCCACCCTGGGCGCCGACCTCAGCGCCAGTCCGGAAAGCCCGCTCCTAACTGCCGTCGATTATCCAGATCACGCCCTGGCGTTCGAGATGAGCCAGATACTTCTCATGAATGCTTCGGACCCCAACGCCAAGCGCGCCGACGGCCATACCGCGCTCGATCTCGCGGCGCTCCGCGGTTATTCGGACATCGTGGAATTGCTCGTTCATCGCGGCGCCAACGGCCCCCAAGCCGCCGCTGTGACAGTGGAACGCGTCTACTTTGGGAACCGCTACCGTTCGGACGCCGAAGGCCGTCCCTACACCCCGGAAAACATCGACGGGTTGCCGCAGAACTTCATCAATGATTTCGCCCGCCTGGCTCATTTTGACGCCGATCGCGTCAAGCATCTGCTGAAGATCGCCCCCGGCCTGATCGGTGCGCGCGCCACCTGGGACGAACTGGCCATCGAAGCCGCCGCCCACATGGGGCTGGTCCCTTTGGCGCGCCACCTCGCCGATCACGGAGCACCCGTTTCCACCTGCACCGCGACTTTGTTGGGACAGCGCAATCTGGTCGAAGGACTCGTAAAATCCGACGCCGCCTGCGTGCGGGAATGCGGAGCGCACGACATCGCGCTCCTGGCCTACACAGCCTACGGCGACCAGCGCGCGGAAATCGCCGACTTCCTGTTGCGCTCCGGAGCGAATGTTCAATCGAAGGCGTTCGGTGGACAAACGACCTTGCACCTGGCCGCCGGCAAAGGCTACCTGGAGCTGGCCGATGTTCTCTTACTGCACGGCGCGGACGTGAACGCCGCCGCCAAATCGCGCGGACAAGAGACTCCACTGTCCATCGCGATAAAAGCAAAGCGCGAGAAAATGGTTGAGTTCCTGAAATCCCGAGGCGCCCGCGCCTGAATATAAAGGCGTCTCACCTCGAAAAATAACTCCGTACGGCATCCTACAGAATCGCATTCAACTCATCATCATCCGCCAAATCCGTATCTCTAAAATTCTTCTTCGCCGATTTCCTCACCGCAGCCGACTTCACTGGATTCTTCTCCGTCTCGCATCTGCCGTACACATTCTGCATCGTAAAAGTTTCCCCAACAGGCCATGTGGTCTGCACTATCTCTGCTAATTCCGAATCCCAAGTTCGCGGTTTGGGGCGCATGCCCTGTTATTGTAGGGAAACACACATTTCGAAATCAACGCACTTTTAGGACACTACTGCCTCCTGCCAGCCCACGAAATCGAATAAAATGAATGCAGATGGCCAAGACTATCCACGTTTTCAAGTTTGACGAAGGATGGGCCGTAAAACGAGAGGGCAAGGCCGGTTCTGTCCATTCCACGAAAAAGGATGCGGTTTCGAGCGCCCTGACGCTTGTCAAAAAATCCGCATCCGGACAAATGGTAGTGCATGGCAGAGACGGCACGATTACCGACCGCGTGACGCGCGGCCTGCCAAAAGTCCAACGCCCTCCTGGCCGGAGCCGCCTGGGAGCGCGGAGAATCGCCAAGGCAGTCGGTAAGGTTGTGTTGGCCCGTCTCAAAGCTGATCCACTCGGGATCGCCCCCGCGCCGCGTGCGTAGTCGTCTTCGCAGCAAAGACGTATTTATCAACTGCCCGTTTGACCCCAGCTACAAGCCAATCTTCGAGGCAATTCTATTCACGATCTACGACCTGGGTTTTGTCGCGCGCTGCGCGCTTCAGGAAGACGACGGGGGCGAAATCCGTCTTTCGAAGATTGA